>ENA-ORNP01000148-ORNP01000148.1-human-gut-metagenome-genome-assembly--contig:-NODE-148-length-80481-cov-52.872529_pt1 | contig 80481 bp, 52 predicted proteins | sample MGYA00242119_ERZ509030 | MGnify/ENA primary metagenome ERZ509030 (study PRJEB26280, sample SAMEA2338708) | human gut metagenome | biome: human gut; feature: human-associated habitat; material: faeces... | reverse complement strand
CCGTAAAAAAGACCGTCTTTCTTTCAATTATGGAGATTGAGAAGAAATGGACACAGCCTATTCATAACTGGGGATTGATTATGAATCAGTTTATACTCATTTTTGAAAACAGAATCCAGATATAAGAAGGAACTTACAACTGAATCCTGTTTACATTTACACAAAATTTTGGACAGTGTCGCCTGATGTGTGTCACTCAGGAGAATTATTCGTCCTCATCCTCCTCAACAGCCCGTGCTTCCTTAAATTTCTCTTTCATAGTCGGGTTGTTGTATGTAAGTTTCTTTATCGTCAGGCCGTCTGCCTTGTCGTTGGCAAGGCGGAGGTTGCGCTCAGAGCCTACGAGGGCCTCTTTTATCTTTTGCAGGTGAGTTATCGACTTGTCTATCTCGTCGATTGCCGTCTTGAACTTCTCGCTCGCAAGGCGGTAGTTGTTGGCAAACTTCTCCTTGAAGTCGTTGAGACGGCTCTCAAAGTTGGTTACGTCTACCGACTGGCTGCGCGCAATGGCCAGTTGGCGCTGATACTCTATGCTCTTCTTTGACGTCTGTACAAGCAGCGTTATCAGCGGAATGAAGAACTGCGGACGGATGACGTACATCTTCGGATAGCGGTGCGACATGTCTACGATGCCCGTGTTGTAAAGCTCACTTTCAGGTTCGAGCAGCGACACAAGTACGGCAAACTCGCATTTCTTGGCTCTGCGGTCTTCGTCGAGTTTCTTCAAGAAGTCTTCGTTCTTGTGCTTCGTCGCAGTCTGATCCATTTCGTTTTTCATCTCAAACATAATGGAGATATATTCAAAGCCGTCTTCATAGTCGCGGAAGATGAAGTCGCCCTTGCTGCCGCCCGATGCGTCGTTGTCTTTCTCAAAGTAGGCGTTGGGGAAGAGCGGGCGCATGCGGTTGAACTCTGTGCTGCAGTGTATTTCGAGTGTCTCGCCGACCATCTTTGTCGACATCCTTGTCTTCAGGTCTTTATAGTAGTCAACCTCTTCTTGCTTCTTTTTCAGCTGTATCTCGTAAGTTTCCTTTATGTTGTTCTCACGCAGTGCGGCCTCATTCTTCTGCTGGTTCACCATGCCCGTAAGCTCAACAATCTTGTTGTCTTTCTCCTTCAGAGCGTCCTGCGCTTTTTGCTGTTCCTCAAGTACGGCTATATGACAGGCATCCTTACTCTGCGAAATGGTGGATTTCAGTTCCGAAATCTCCTTGTCCTTCTTTGCCAACTCACCGGCCAGCTCGAGCGCATTAGTCTGCACCATGCTCTCAATCTTAGCCTTCAGTTCGGATATCTCCTGATTCTTTTTGTTCATTTCTCCTGCCAGTTCAAGCGCCTTAGCTTGTGCCGTGCTCTCAATCTTTGCCTTCAACTCAGATATCTCCTGGTCTTTCTTGTTCATCTCTCCGGCCAGTTCGAGCGCCTTGGCCTGCGCTGTGCTCTCAATCTTGGCTTTCAGTTCGGATATCTCCTGGTCCTTTTTGTTCATCTCTCCGGCCATTTCTAGTGCCTTAGCCTGTGCCGTGCTCTCAATCTTAGCTTTCAGTTCCGATATTTCCTGGTCTTTCTTGCTCATCTCTTCAGCCAGTTCAAGCGCCTTCGCCTGCGCCATGCTGTCTATCTGCGCCTTCAGCCGTTCTATCTCAGTGTTCTTTTCTCCTATTTCAAGGTCCTTTGCCGACAGCTGCTGTCCGAACGTCTGTTCCGACTTCATCACGTCGGCCTTCAGTTCTGCCGCATATTGTTTCCTCACCTCTTCAAGTCTGCGGTTGAGTTCGTCGTTAAACTCGGCGTTCTTAACCTGACTGACGATAGAAGCATAGTCGGCCTCGTCTACCTGAAACACGCTCTGACATTTAGGACATCTTATTTCTTTCATATCATCGAGTTTTTGTTATTTCTTACACATTTATAATCTTTATCATATCTGCCAGTTGTACAAAGTAATCATTTGACCAGATATCCAGTTCTTTCGGATTTCTGACAAAAGGCAGAACGTCATTTTTAACCTGATTTATATTGGCAGTTGATAATTTTTCTTTCAGCAACGCGATAAATGTATCCATGTCAATTTCCTCATTATTAAACTGCTTTACGCGTTCTGCCAGATGCTTGAAGTCAAGTGGTACATTATGGCGTACATACCATTCAAAATCATACCAGTCGCGTCCTTTTACTCGATTTTTCCAGGCACGGTACACTAGTGCATGCATTTTGCCTGCAAACAGGTCGGGCAAAACAAAGCAGCGTGTCATAAATGAATGTGGCTGCAACAGCAACTTTTGCTCAGTTTCAAATTTCAGCGGTGGCTGTGTGTCAACCTCAATTTTTATTTTTATCGATTTGTCTGTACGGAAAGATATGTCGTAAACATCAGTGTTGTCTTTTAGAAATGCCGATTCAACCTTTCCGAAACTCTTTTTGTCTTTCTTCTTTATTTCCACGTTTCTTCCCACAACGGCAAATTCATCGATGATGGGCTGAAAATATTTCTTGAAATCAAATTCGTCGTCAGGTGCCAAAAGAGAGAAGGCCATGTCTTCGCTAAAGCGTTGAAGACCATGGAAAATACGAAGACATGTACCGCCATAGAACGCAGCCACGTTGAAGAAACCTCCGTTATAAAGACCGGCAAGTATTATTTGCTGGTTAACCTCAAATATGGCATTGCGTTTCTTCTGTTCGGTAGAAAGGTCGTATGCCGAAAGCATACTGTCGTAAATGTCATTTGTCATTGTTTAGCAGTTTTATTAAGGTTCTTATTGATTCCGACTTTTTGCCAGTCTTGGCATATTCTTCAAAGATGTTTACGTTCATCATTAAAAAGTCGTCCATCTCCATGCGTATGTCTTCTTCAAGATACGTTTCAGCATCTTTTATGGATCTTAGATTTACGCTTGGTGAGTTGGCAATCAGGTCACATAGTGCTTTTTCCGGTGTAGCCATCACGAACGCATATCCGTCCTTTTCAATGCTCGACAGTCCTATTGAAAATGATTTTCTTGGGGTGTATGTATATTCAAACCGTCCAAATGCAGTGTCAAAGCAACGTGAATGTTTTAGCGTCATTGACTGCATAGTGTAAACCATTTCAGGTATGAGGCCATAGTAACGCAATGCAGAAGACATAGATACATATGACGGGGTGTAAAGATGATTGGCGATAAGCTCGGTAGACAGAGGCCTGTCTGATATTTCAGGATTACATATGTACAGTCCTCTCTTAAGGCGGATAATATCTCCGCTTTTCTCAAGTTGTCTTATTTTTTGGCTTCCTCCTTTTAATTGTGGATATAGTGATTCAATTATTGAGGACGTTACCGGTATGTTGCCGAGTTTTGCTAAAACATTATTCATGATGTACGGATAAAGTTTACTCAAACAAGATGTCTGGTAACCATGCTTATTTAGATTAGCATGGATATTGAGAACATTGTTTGTTTTTGCAAATATAGTAAAATTTTGAACAGTAATATATATAAAACATATTTAACTGTTCAAAATTTTACAACTTTTATGCCGTCTTAATGTTTTAGCTTCTGTTTGCTCTTCATTCCGAGGAGCTGGCGAAAGGTGAAGTTTTTCGGGGTGTCTGTCTTCCGTCAGTTCTCTTTTTCTTTTTATCTTCCAGACAGTCAGCGTCATCTTCTTCATCTTTGTCGTCCTCTTCCGCTTTGTTCGGAATAACGGAGCCCTTCGGGTCGTTGGTCTTCTCGGTGTTCATCCATTGGCGTATGGCTGCCATTCTGGGCAGCAGGCGGATTACGGGCAGGCGGTAGTGGTGAATAATGATGAGCATCATCATCAGTATGCCTATGGCCGTCATGTAGCCGTAGCACTCTTTTATGGATATCATCACGGCCTGCTTGGATATCACAGCCATCGTGTCGCTCCACGACGGCAGGTCGAACGGCATCACCGTTCCGTCCATGTTGTCGGACGCGTTGAGGCTGTTCTTTGATATCGACCAGTTGTATAGGCGCTGCACCGTGGCCGAACCTAAGGCTGTTCCTATGCCACAGCGTATGTATCCTATGGAGTTGAGGCCGAAGAAAAAGTGAGAGAAGGGGAGCGACTGCGACAGATATACGTTAGACGCCGAGCCTATCATCACCTCAGACACGCCAAAGGCAAACAGCGGGATGAAGAATGCTTCTCTGTTGGTGTCGCCGTCGATGAGAAAATACATCGACACTTCGTAAAAGGTGAGCAGCATAAGCGCCACAATAAAGTATTTCTTGAATCCCCAGTGCCACTTTACGAATGTGGCAAAGGCCAGCAGCGAGCCTACCACCACGCCGTAGAGTATGGGCCAGTTGAGCGATATCGTGTTGAGCGAGTCGTATTTCAGCACAGATGACAGATATATCGACTGCAACAGCTTGGGCGCAGCCTGAAGAATGCCAACGCCGAGCAGAAGCAGCATGAGGTGCTGCACTGACCTGAACTTGAATATAGACAGTGGCAGATACGGCTTTTCGTGAAACTTCGACCGGCACAGGGCTGCGATAAAAAACGCCAGCGTTATGCCCGTGGCCTGCCATATAGTGCTGCTCGTCCACCAGTCGTAATGCTCGCCATAGGTGAACATCCACATGCCTGATATCAGGAACGCGCTCCAGAGGAACAGACCTACGAAGTCGACACCCTTCAGCGACAGGAACGGACCCGGACGATGGTCGGGCTTCATCATGAAATATACTATGCCGCAATGAATCATCATCAGCGCTATGACAAACAGGTTCATCAGTCGCCAGTTGCCGTAGTATGTTAGATATGCCGTCGTTATGCCAGAAAGATATGTTCCGCCGCACACCATGATGTAGACAACAGGGAAGAACACGGCATAGTTGCGCGACGGCGTTACGCATAGACGGAACACGCTCGTGCAGCCAAACATGCCCAGCATCTTGCAGAAGCCCGCAATGAAGGCCAGTCCCCATATCATCCACGGCTCGGTTACCGACATGGTAAGGGCGTTGCATATTATTATTCCGATGGCAGAAACGAAAAACAGCTGCCGCGTGTACATATAGAATTTCAGCCTGTACATCACCGGGAAGCACACCGTTATGCCGCCCAGGGTGCAGTAGCCTGCCATCTGTATGTCCTCGTTGAGCAGCGCTATCTCGCTTACAATCTGGTTTGAGTACGACGTGTTGATGCTTCCCACATACTGATACAGAAAGCCGAACGCCATATACAGCCAAAAGCGCAGCCGTGGCGGCACCCAGTCTTTATACATCAGGAGCTGCCGCGTGCGTATCACGGTGTTTGTCGTATGATATAGCTTGGCCATTATCAGTCGATCATTTCACATTCAACGTTCAGGCCGGCACGCAGCCGCCTTATGTTCTCTTTGCTGTTCTCTTTCGTGAAGCGTATTTTCACCGGCAGTCTCTGTTCCACTTTCACAAAGTTGCCCGTGGCGTTGTCCTGCGGCACTATGGAGTATTGTGCCCCCGTGGCGTTCGACATGGCCTCTATCACGCCCACATATTCAATGCCCGGTATGGCGTCTACGGTTATCCTCACTCGGTCGCCTGGCTTCATCTTTGCCGTCTGTGTCTCCTTATAGTTGGCCACAACCCACACATCGTTTTCGTCAACCACCGACATCAGCGTCTGTCCTGGCTGCACGAGCTGTCCCTCCTGCAGCGTTATCTTCGATGTATATCCGTCAGCAGGTGCCGTTATCACGGTGTACGACACGTCCAGTGCGGCATAGTCCTTGCGCGCCTTGGCCAGTTTTATGCTTGCGTCCTGCTGTCCCAGCTTCTTTGTCTGTTCATTTTTTGTCAGCGACGTTGAGCGCTTCTGCCTGCACAGCATGTCATATTCGGCCTTTGTGCTTTCATATCTTGTCTTCACGTCGTCATACTGTTTCTGCGTAACGGCCTTGTTTTTCAGCAGCACCGAGTAGCGTTGCAGGTCGCGTTCGGCGTTCTCCAGTTCGGCCTTTGTGCCCAGTATCGACGCCTCGTTCACGCCTATGTTGCTTTCCGTGGTGCTTATCGCCGAGCTCATCACCGTCTTGCCCGACACGGCGTTCTGCAGTTCGGCTTCGGCCTCGGCCAGCTTCAGCCTGTATTCTCTGTCTTCGAGTATCACCAGCGTGTCGCCTTTATGCACGAAGGAATATTCCTCAACGCACACCTTTTTGATGTAGCCCTGCACGCGTGCGTTCACCGGCACGATGTGTCGGCGCACCTGCGCGTTGTCAGTGAAGGTTGAAACGTTGAATTTTATAAACTGTACACATATCCACCATATACCTATTGCCAGCACAGCCAGAACCACGATGTTCTGGATCATTCGTCTTGTCTTGCGGTTCATGTTTAAAAGTTTCCTGAAATATATTTTAGTTGATAATAATAGTACACCACATTCACGCGTGCGTTAACCAGTCTTACCTCGGCGTCGAGCTTTGACGTCGATGCGTCGAGCATGTCGGTCAGCAGCGACAGGTCGGCCGAATAGCGCTGCTCCACAATCCTGTAGTTCTCGTTGGCCAGTTCCACGTTCTTTTTCTGCGTCTCCACCTGACGGCATGCCTCGGTGTAGTATTTATACATCTGGTCCACCTTTCGGTCTATCGTTTCCTTTTCGGCCTGGCGGTTGTCCACCAGCTTTGCCGTCTGCATCCTTGCGGCGTTGAGCGAGGTGTTGTCTTTGTAGAAGGCCGACAGGTTCATCGACAGTTTCACGCCCACCCACCATGTGTTAATGTTGTTGTTCTTCACGGGAGCGCAGTTGGTTATCGGGCCTTCGAGACTGTTGCCTGCCGTCAGTCCTATCATTGGCATCATGCGGCTGCGCACAATCTTCTCTTCGGTCTTAGCCTGCGAGTAGGCCAGGTCGAGCCGTTTCAGCTTGGGCGACATCTCGGCCTCCTGTCTCCAGTGGCTTGCTCCAAGGTCGGGCTGGTTCATCTCGTCCGTGCCGAGCCATGGCTCTATCATCGTGCCTTCGTCAAGTCCGAGATACACCAGCAGACTGTAGTTAAGATGTTCCACGGCGTCGGCCACGGTGCTTCTGTCGTAAGTAAGGTTCGACAGGGTCAGTTCGTAGCGCGTAACGTCGTTTGCCAGTGCCAGCCCCTGTTCAGAGCGCACCTTCATCTCCTCAATCAGTTGTTTTGTCAGCTTGATGTTCTCGTCGTACACACTCAGCAGGTTGCGGTTTTTCAGAAGACTGAGATAGCAGTCGAGCACCTCCATTTTAATGTTATCCGTAACAATCTTCAGGTCGGTAGATGCCATCTGTGTCTGATATCTCGTCTTCTGTATTCCTGCCGTTATCTCACCTCCGGAGTATAGAGGCTGATAGAGCGAAAGAGAAAGCAAGTTGCCCAGATGGGGCATTGCCGAACGTGTAGGGTTCGAAAAGTCACGTTCCAGAATTGTTGCATCCCCCAGATAGTTTACTCCTGCTTCCAGACCGATGTCGGGCAGTCGCTTTGCCCTTGCGTTCTTTTCTAGTTGTCTGGAAATGTTCACGTCCTTTTGTGCCGCTTTAACTTCTACATTCGATTGTTCCACTCTTCTAAACAATTCGTCAATTGTCATCCTCAACGGTTTCTGAGCGGACATCCGGCACGCCATAACACTGCTGCCGGCAAATAATAACAACACGGCTAATCTCCGTAATCTCATACTTTATGTCGCTTTTTTGGTGTGCAAAATTACGGATTTAACTTTGATTAAGATTATTCTATATCAGCCCTAAATTTGTCATATACGAAACAAATAGCCTCATTTTGTCCATTTTTCATGTTCTTTCTGTGTTATTTATCTTACCATAAGCCCCAATGCCATGTTAATGATAATGTCTTAATAATTCTGTTATTTGTTAATTATTTTTGCAATTGTCTTGTTGGGTATATTGTTATTGGGAGTTAAAGGAGTTAGAGTCAATAGCCAACGTAGTACGTGCTATAAAGATAATAATCAACAAGACTATTGTGCCGGCTGATTTGCAATCTGCCGGAATAGAATATAAGGATCTCCTGATCCGCTTAAAGTACCGCTTATTTAAGTTAAGGATGATAAGTTAAAAATCCAAATACCAAATTGGTATAATGTTATAAGGTAATTTTAAATAGGAAGTAATCGGACAGTTCTGGCGAAAGTTAAAAATCTAAATGTCTAAGCGAGTTTAATACAACAGTATAAAGACAAAATAGGAAGTAATCGGATTGAAAATCCTGATACTAAATTCCGGCGGAGCGCAGATCCGCCGGCACATTAGTAAACGTAGTGCGTCTTACGAAAGTGAAGAGTGAAGAACGAAGAGTGAAAAATCCAATTGCTTTGTTGGTCTGTTTCACACGTACTACGTTTGCATATGACTTTAACTCCTAGCCAATCCCGTTGGCGATAACTACTCTAACTCCTTTTACTCCAAATGACAATATCCGTCAAGGCATACGTCTTAACTCCATAACTCCTTAACTCCATAACTCCTTGATTACTTTTACTTACGTTCTGCGCCTCCTCTATATTCCGTAGGCGAGACGCCGAACTGTTTTCTGAAGAATTTGCCGAACGAGGCCTGGTCGGCGAAGCCCAGTCTGTAGGCTATCTGTTTCACGGGCAGGTCGGTGCAGTCGAGCAGCCGTCGCGCTTCGGTTGTCAGCATGTGCGCTATGTGCTCGTTTACCGAGCGTCCCGACACCTTGCGCACTATTCGCGACAGGTAGGTTGACGACACATTAAGCTGCGACGAATAAAACAATATGTAGTGCTCTTTAAGGTAATTGCCGATTAGCAGCTTTCTGAACTCGCGGTAAATCTCCACGGTGTGCGGCACCTTCGATGGATCTGCAGCGCATCCTGCCCTCAGTATCTCGGCAAAGCGCAACAGCAGCAGGTTAGACAGATGCAGCATCAGGCCGTTGTAGTGCAGCTGCTCCGTGTTGATGTCAGAATAAAGTCCCAGCATCGTCTGCATACATTCCATTTCGCTTTCGTTCAGACTCCTTATCGGCAGCGCGTTCTCGTTGGCAAACGAAATCATCTGGTTATACACGGGCGCATAGGCCGACAGGTCGTCAAAGTATGCCGGCATAAAGCTCACGCCTTCCATCATGAAGTTTTCGTCGGCATCGCTCAGCGACACCACCATGTTTGGCGTCAGAAAAGCCATAGAGTTCTTCTTTAGTGTCTCCGTGCTGTAGTTTACCGAGAGCTTCACCGTTCCGCTCTTCACCAGCATTATGCTGAACGAGTCGCTGAGCATGGGCGCTACCTTATATTCCGTGCCCATGCCGGCTTTAGTGCTGAACACCGCAACCTCATCGCATGGCATCACGGTTTCATATCCCTCATGCCTTACCTCGTCAAAAAACGTGTCGTGAACGCTATACATTTTTCCGCAAATATTGTCTTCGGCATACAAAGGTAGTGAATATTTGGGAGATTGTTGGGGAGTTATGGGGTAAAATGGAAAATGTAAGTAGATTTGAAAACTGTAATCATTTATAATGAACAGTATGGTAAATTACTTTATTCTTTAGTTTTTTTGCTTTTAATATAAATGCTTTTATGCGAATAATTCGATATTATTAAAGTGTTTTTATAATTTTGCAAAATAAGTCGGTTTGTGATTTTACTGTTGATATAATATTCCGTGGTATGTCCTGATTGTAAAATAGACTTAGAATGTTTTCAGGATAGAAACCGAATAAATGCTTTCGACTGATATTAAGCGAATAACCGATATTATGGATTACGAATTAAAATAATAAATGATGTCTGGAAAATTAAATATTGGCGATATCTCAATTGATGGAAAAGTAGAAATCGTAGATGAAGATAGATTGTGCTATTTAGTTAGGAACATAAGTAAAGGAGCAACAGGATTACGAACAATATCTAAACAATTGCTCGATGAATTTGTTGCGTTCTACGCTGCAAATCCTGATGCTACGGCTAATGATGCAAGAAACACATTGAGCGGACAAACGGAGATTGATAAATATGAATACGGGTATGCGTCAACCTTAATGATTATGGCCAAAATGGTTTTGGATAATTCGGCCGAAATGAGTAAGAAGAATTTATCTCTGTTAAATCATGAAGAACATCCGTTTCAACAGATATTTTATGGAGCGCCTGGTACAGGAAAGTCGCATAAGGTAAAAGAGTTTCTTGAGTTGAATAAAGTTCCAAAAGAAAATATCTTTAGAACAACATTTCACCCTGATAGTGATTATTCTACGTTTGTGGGAACATATAAGCCAATAATGGAAAGAATAAGTGAACATCTGTTTAATAAAAATGAGCTAATAAGTAAATTAAACGAAATGAAAAAGCAGGGTATCACTTATTCTCCACACAAATTTGGTGCTAAATATTGGTACTCTTTGAAGCAACTTTCTAATGCTGATATAAAAGATATTCTATCGGCATGTGGATTATCTGACAATTATACTGTTGAAATAGTAAAAGGAATTGCCATAGGAGAGGATTTGCTTAAGAAATCAAAAGAGTCTAAAATTGTTTATGGATTTATTCCGCAAGTATTCCTTAATGCTTATATGCAGGCATACAGAAAGCCGGATGAAGAAATTTATCTTATAATAGAAGAAATAAATAGAGGAAATTGTGCGCAGATTTTTGGAGATTTGTTTCAATTGTTAGACAGAGATGAAGATGGATATTCTGAATATACAATTAAAGCAGATGCTGATTTGAGAGCATTTTTAGAAGAAAATTTAGGTGCAGATAATCCTGGCATAAAGGACGGAGAGTTATGTTTACCATCTAATTTTTATATTTATGCAACAATGAATACTTCAGATCAATCTTTGTTTCCTATTGACAGTGCTTTCAAAAGACGTTGGGATTGGGATTATGAGCCGATAAAATATAAGAATACAGGCTGGGTGATAGATATTCATGGCATTAAGTATTCATGGATCTCTTTTCAAAAGGAAATAAATAAAAGAATATTTGATGCCACAAGCTCTGAGGATAAGATGTTAGGAGATTATTTTGTTAATCCCCGAAATAAGGTAATAACAGAAAAGATGTTTCTTAATAAAGTCCTGTTTTATCTTTGGAATGATGTATGTAAAGATGGTGAAGGCGATATATTTAAGTTGAGTGATACTGAGAATATTTCATTTTCAGACTTACATGGTGATGACGGTAAACAGAAACTTGTTAGTATGATGGAGCATCTTAAAGTAACTAAAATGGAAGATTCTTATACTCATGATAATTCCGAAATGGAATCAGATGATAATTATACAAAACGACATATAAAAGTTTCATTTCCTGATGGGACTGTATTTGAAGACAATAATTCTACAAATACATTAATTAATATTATTAATAAAATAGGTCCTGAAAAAGTAAGTGAATTAGGATTAATGATATCTGATTGTCCTTTTGTTTCTAAAGAAAAAATAGAGGAAGATGGTAGAGGGTATGGAAACTCACAAAGAGAATTGAAGGGTGGCTACTATTTGACTACAAAATTGTCTACAGATGCAAAATTAGCCAAACTTCAAGAAATTTCAAGGCTACTAAATTGTAATTTGACTGCTTCGATTATTGAAATATAAAATATTTATGCTTTTATTTATCGAAGGATATCCATACAATTTGAACGATATTGTCAGAGATAACCTGACAGTCAGTGATGTGCTAAAAGATGTTGTAGCTATTCCCGTTAAGGAAGAACAGTACGCTTTTGGTTACGTTGGATATTGTTATAGTAAAGCAGCTAATGATGTTATTTTCTTTTTACCGAAAGTAGTGCTTACAGGTGAGCAAAATAAAGAAAATAACGCAGATACAATATTTGGTGCTTCGCCACAAGATATTATTGATTTCGAATCAGAAAGGGTAAAGTCAAAGTTTACAGAAGAGGGATGTAAAGAATATAAAGAGTTCCTGTCGACGCTTTCAATATGGATTTACCGTACTATAAGTGTATATAAACAGACTCATGATGACAATATACTTGAAAGTAAGGAGTATCAGGCTGAAAGTGGAGGTAGAAAACAAAAATATAATACTTTGCTTGATGTAATAATAGCATTAAAAGATTTCAACAAGAGCAATCAGGACTATTTTACATTTATTGTCAAAAACGTTCACTCCGGGTATAATAAGATTAATTGGAGTAAAACCGTTACATCTTCACAAGTTTTTATACAAAATAGCGTTCCTGTTTATCTTCAACCTGTGAATAGAAAAAAGATGGTAAATTTTGATGAAGAGTTGTTGGTTATATATTTCTCAATATTGAATTATATACATGAAGCGCATGGATTTTCTTTCGAAATGAATATTCATTACCAATTTATTAATCCTGATAAATTGAAGGCCGTCTATATTGGTAAGAACTATGGATGCCGTCGATTGAAGCAGATTAAATATAAGTATTTTTCAGATAAGGCTTTAAGAATATGGGATTTATGTTATGCATTCTTTGACAGGGAATATAAGGTTGCGATGAACAGAAATTCTGAGGATTTTTTATTGGCTAAAGACTTTGAGCATATTTTTGAAGTGATGGTAGACACGCTTGTTGGTGGTGATGACAAGCAGAAACTGCCTAAGGAACTTGTAGAACAGAAGGACGGTAAACTTGTTGATCATATGTTTATCGGACAGGGACTTATTGAACAGTCTGATTTGTCAACAGAGTTAACTTATTATATAGGCGACAGCAAGTATTATAAGCGTTCAAAGAATGGCAAAATACAACTTGGGGACAAATCTATTTATAAACAATACACCTATGCCAGAAATGTAATCCAATGGAACATGAATCTGTTTTTGGATGGTGATGATAATGGTGACCAGCCACAGCTTAGAGATAATTTGACAGAAGGATATAATCCTATTCCTAACTTTTTTATAAGCGCACGTATTCCAAATAAACGCGATGGTGAAGATAAGTTTCTTTCTTTTGATGATAAAGAATTGAAATCACAGGAAGGAGGAATTCAACTTAATCGTCAATTTGAAAACCGTCTGTTTGACCGTGACACTCTTTTGTTGTGTCATTATGATGTCAATTTTTTGTATATTGTATCATTATATGGTCGTAGCAATAAAAACGCACAAGCTATCTGGAGAGAATATGTCCGTAAGGAATTTAGACGTAAAATTCAAGAAACATTAAACAGATTATATTCATTCAGAACACTTCAGCCACGTAAAGGTATGGATTGTTACCAATTTATCCAGAATAATTTTCAGCAGTTGAATGGTAAGTTATATCGTCCAAAGGCTAATTGTAACTATCTTGTTCTTGCAATGATAAAAAATGATGAACCTGAGGTTTGGAAATCACTTAATGTTAAAGTCGAAACTGTTGAAGGAGAAGTGACTAAAAATAATGAACTTTTGAATTCTCTTCAAAGTTATTTTTATGTCAGTAATCCGTTTAAACTTGGAACAAATTTCCATATTGATAACGTAGAGGATGTTGGAACTTTAGATAAACAATCTAAAGAGAAAAAGAATATTTTAACTGGCCTGGTCAGAACTACAGATAGTGATTTTGAGATGTTTGCAAAACATACATCTAAAACTTATTCAATGGAAGTAATACCAAAGTCAATTAATTTTATGGATATTGAGTTTTTCTTACCAATGGTTGGCGGATATGTTGATGGTTATTATAAAGTTGAAAAGGTTTATTTAGAAACAAAAAATGGTGAATGGTGTTTAAAGTTAAATCTTTCGACTTATATTTCATTAGGAGAGAAACAGGTTCAAATATATTGTATTAAAATGCAGCCAGGGGAGCTTATTTCTTATGATTTGATGATGAAATTATATGAATAAAGATGAAATCTTAAGAGTTGTAAATATTATGATTTTAAATTATATTTATGGATATACAAATAACATTTAATCAAGAATTTTATGAAGCAAGGATTAAAAAACTTTTGGATTGTTTGTTGCAGTCTGATTTTTTGTCAACAAATCCTTATTTGTTAAATGATGCAGCCTTAAATGATTTCTTTAAAAAACGATCAGAAGGTTATATACATCCAGAACAGTATACAGATAGAATAGAAATAATAATTCATAATTTTTGTACTATAGGAGAAGTTTATGGCCATAAAACGCATGAATATAACGGGCACTTTTATGAAAAAGTACAAATTTTATTTGGTAAAGCTAAACAACTTGATATTAAATACAGCCAATTTAAATATCTCATGACGCCAATTTTAGAAGCGTTTGTAGATGGTGGCTTTGTAGAAACTTATGGAGTTCGTAGTTCAATATTGGGGACAAATGAGTCATTTGACAAAATTTTTAATAATGCAGATAGAAGGCCGATATTATATGCGTATAGCTTCCCAGCATATAATAAATATAATAATGGAACAGAATGTTACAGATTATTTGCTTTATTTAATCATGAAACAGATTGTAACAATGTGTTGCGTGAGCAATTGGTAAGAAGTCAATGGTTTGTGCTTAACCATATTCTAAAATGTACATCCCTTTATACTCCTGGTACAAGAATGTATGTAAATGGGGTAAGCTCTAGTTATACCTGTTGGCCTGAATCAGTAAAATTTTTTATCAAAATATTTGATAAAGATTATCGCTTATTGTTTAAAGATAGATTACAGGACATTACTCGAATACTTCTTGATAATCATATAATCCCAACGGATGATTTTTAAGGTGATTATATGTGGTAATGCGAATAACATAAGATAGTCTTGTATATGTAAACTTTATAAAGTTACACAATAAATCAAGTATTAGTTCGTTGTAATATCAAAGTTAATAAAAAAACTGTCATCACGGTGTTTAGATGACAACAGCTTTGATAAGACTCTTTATCGTGTTACAACATGATGTAAGTGTTTGCACTTCCACATTATAAACCTGACGGATGCCTAATTAAAGACATCCGTTTTTTGGGGAATTAATCTCCCTTTTTGTGAATGTGAGGCTTCAAAGATGGAGTGTTCCCTGGAGTTTGTTTGTTGTCTCTTTGTCGGCGATCAGGCTTTCCTGTTGAAACAGCAATCCTTTTTGGTCCTGGTTTAATACCCATATTCCGAAAGTTTTAAGTTAGTAATGTTATCCCCCTTTTATAATGGAGTTGAAGCTCCACTTTCTTATGTCGAAAGATTAGTAGAAACGCTGCATCCAACAGGTCTTCTGCAAGCAGGTGCATAAAACACCAGTCTTGTATATACAAAAGCTGTGCCAATACATTGTATCTTTTATTATAGACCTTTTGTGACAATTATTCTGTCAATTCTGCCTTCTTGACATTCTTAAAATAGATGAGTTTAACTTACCTGTCATTGGACAAGTCTTCTGAATAATATTTTATTTTAATAATCATAGGAGTTTATTTGCATAGATACACATTTTAATGAAACATGGGATTTGTATTCAAAATATTAAAGTAAACTTTACGTTGTTCTATCCTCTGAAAATCAAATATTTAGCAATAATATTTATCAATATTTTTCAAAGTAAAGATAAAAATATGTATATTTGCAAAAACGACAAAAGTATGGAAATGACAGCAACCGACACGTTTGAAAAACAAGATTTGTTTTATAATCGCATGATTGAGGATTATAAAAATGGAGTGATACCACATTCATCTGTTTTTGAGCCTTATTTCAAATGGAAAATAGGCGAATGTGGCCATGACGAAATAACAAGGGAAATGGCTTATGTGATGATGGATGAGGCTTCAGCCTTATTAGACGAATATTATGCCAAGCACCCTGATGCATACCAAAACATGGATGCCTATATTGATGAAGACCCGTGGCAGCAATACAAGGGATTTGGCGAAGAAAAATATGTGGTGTCGTATCTTGAAGGTATCGACAGCGAACTGAAAAATATCATTGCTGTATTGATGTAAAAATCTGTTCAGAATAATAATTGAAGAAATAATAATATTGATGTTGGACGCACCTCGGAACGGCACAGTTTCAAGGTGCGTCCAATGTTTTTTGTCCTAAAAATGCAGCCATGATGAAAATACCTCGAAAATCTGAAACATTTTTGTGCTGTTTCTCTTGTAGTCCGTATTAAAATTATCTGCAATAGAACTATTTGTTAAGCAGAATCAGTCTTGCTGCTTTCAAACTGTTAATGATAGGTTTACGACCCGTAAATGGGCCACTTTTGCATCAAAAGTGGCTGAGTTTTTAACCGAAAACAATAGAGTTTTTTTGAGGAATTAGCAGAACTGGTGAACGGTTGGCTGCTTACGGACAATTATGCCGCGGACGGTAGGGCAGATGAGTGTATGGCATTGTGTCGGCAGACTATAAAATAAAAATCCCGCCAACGTCCGCTTGGGGATGTCGACGGGAGGAACAGATAGAAAAGATAACAAATTATTAAGATTATGATGTGTTCAGAACCATTCCTTAAAGTCAGCGGCTCTGGCCTTGCTCACTATAATCCTTTCGTCTACCAGAGCCTTGTTTTTCAGGTTCAGCACGAGGCGTCCGTTGAACCATATGCTGACATCCCTTATGGCTTTCTTAGAGACGAGAAACTGCCTGTTGGCCCTGAAGAACAGTTTGGGGTTGAGCATTTCGGTCAGCTCGTCGAGCGTTTGCGAGAATGCATACTGATTGTTGTCGTTGTCTACGGCCTTTACAACTCCCTCGGATATGTATATCAGCATGATTGACTCTACTTCAAGCGGAATGAACTTGTCGCCCTTTACGGGTATGAGGAAATGTGTCTTGTAGTTGTTTTCCTTCTTTATCTCTTTGATAATCTTTTTTATCAGTGAGTCGTCTTCATCTTTAGTAGTCTTGTTGCCGTTAAAGAGCAGTTCGTATTTGGCAAAGGCGTTTCTAAGTTCTTCCTTGTTGATTGGCTTCAGCAGATAGTCGATGCTGCTAACCTTAAATGCCCTCAGGGCATATTCGTCATAGGCAGTGGTAAATATTATGGGGCAGGTGATGTCGACATAATCAAAAATCTCAAAAGCCGATCCGTCAGCCAGATGTATGTCCATGATGACAAGGTCGGGCATGGCGTTGCCCTTAAACCACTCTATGGTGTTGCATACAGTGTCCGACTCGCCAATGATTTCAGCCTTCGGATTTATTTCAGATATTAAGGCCTTCAGGTTGTTCAGTGCAGCTTTCTCGTCTTCTACGATGAATATTTTCATTTGCGTGATGTTTTATGTTAGGGGTATTTTTACGCTGAAGAGATTATTCTCTTTTTCCTGTATCTCGATGTCCTTGTTGAAGAGCAGCCGGTATCTTTTTCTCAGGTTGCTGAGGCCTATGCCGGTGCTTGTGGTTGCCCCTCTGCGCGGCTGCAGGTTGTTGGCCACCTCAAGAGTCTCGTCGTCAATTGTCCTGATCGTTATGTGCAGCGGATTTCTGTTGCTTATCTCGTTGTGCTTCACCGCGTTTTCAACCAGCAGCTGTATGGCCATGCGCGGTATTTTCTTCATTAAGAGCGAATTGTCGATGTCGAACATGAAAGAGATGTTGTCTTCAAATCTCATCTTCAGCAAGTAGATGTAAGAGTTGATGAAGTTTAGCTCCTCCTGCAGACTTATCGTACTCCGCTCAAAGTCAGAGTCCTGTTTCAGAGTGTATCTCATCACCTTGGACAGCTGACTGATATAGTCTTGCGCCTTGTCGGGATTCTCTCTCACCAGGGCATAGAGCGTGTTAAGAGAGTTGAACAGCATGTGCGGGTTAAGCTGGTTTTTCAGGGTCTCATACTGGTTTTTCAGGTTTTCAGTCTTTAGCTGCTGGTTCTCAACCATTATCTTCTGGTTTTTCAGATTCTGGTTGATAAGATATCCCGCAGTCACCACGATGCTCGAAATGATAAAGTCTCTTATCGGGTGAGTGTACACATGCATCGTTGATTCGAGCGCAGGCAGACCATAATACTTGTTTATAAAGACAAAGCATTGTCCGAGAATATCGTTGCATATCCATGCGACGACGAACGATGCTAAAATCTTAGTCTTGCTTAGATTTGTAGCAGAGCTGTTGGGCCTGAATATCTTTTCGTTGATGATAAACAGAATCAGTATTGATATGTAAGTGAACAGTATTTCGTTTGCCACGTATGTCCATTTTACATTATTAGGTGCGATGAGTTCTGGAAGGTTAGTGGCGAATGCCACCAGCAGGCTGATGGCATTCTTAAAGAGTATGTATTTGCTTTTGATCATTACTTGTCAGTTGTATGCTCTGCAAAGTTACTATTTTTTTTGATTATTGCGTTGACATACATACCTTGTCTGAACAACTTGTCTGACTCTTTCGCCTTGGCATACACGCTGATAGAGCCTTTCTTCTGGTCGACCATCTGGTCGATGGCATAAATTACGGCAGAGAAAGTTCTGTCAGAAATGCCGTTGACGGTAAACGTTATCAGGTCGCCCTTCTTGATGTATGGCAGATCCTTTTCGTATGCCGTCAGCTGAATCATGGTTTCAGCCTTGTTGAGGATGTTGCATATTGTTTCTCCCGTATTGATATACTGTCCCTTGTTGATGTTCATGTTAGTGACATATCCGCTTGCCGGAGCCGTTATGTTAAGATACGGACTTATGCCGCTCTTTCTGAGTCGGGCAGTGTTTACGTTGAGCAGTCGGAGCTGTGCCCTTGCGCCTTCGAGTGTGCTCTTCTGCGACAGATATTCAGCCTTACACTGCTGCAATTTTTTCTGTGATGCAGCTTCGCGTGATGCAAGCGTCTTCTGGCGCAGATACTCCTGCTGAAGATATTCAACCTGGGCAGAAGCCGTAAGATACTCTTGCTGCAGACTGATAAACTCAGGATTCTTTAGCGTTACAATCGTCTGGCCCTTCTTTACATAGTCGCCTGTAAAGACATATATGTTTTGTATCGAGCCTGCCATGGTAGGCGTTATGGTTACGTTGTTCTGCGGCGACGTGGTTATCATTCCGTTCAGGCCTATCTGATTTTTGTTGCTGAATATATCTTCAGGCTGTCCGGCCGTATCAGTGGTGTCTTCCTTTGCCTTTGCCTTTGCAGGTGCCTGCTTCTCAGGTGCGTTGGCTTTATTGGAGCATGATGTGGTTCCTGTGCATGCAATTATTAATGCTGATGAAAAGGCGATTAAAGATAATATCTGTTTCATATTCCTGTTATATGTTTTTTGTTTGTCATTTGTTTAATAAAGTTTTTATTCTGTGTAGAGGTCAAACTCCAGAACAGACACGTTATAGTTGTAGACGGCTTCGAGATACTGCTTCTTTATGTCGACGGCAGAGTTGATGCCCTGCACAAATTCGGTGATGTCAATGTCGTTGGCATTGAATTTCAGCAGCGAACTGCTTTGCAGCGACTCGGCCTCTTTGAGTGCCGCTTTATGATAGAAGTCAAGAGTCTCGTTCTGTTGTCTTATCTTTGTCTTCAGCTCCTCTATCTTGTTGTTTATTTGTTTCTTGTTGTCAAGCTCCTCCCACTGTGCCTTCTGCAGCTCCATCTTGGCCTGCTTGTTTCTGCTGCTCTGCGGGAAGAACAGGATAGGGAACGAAACGCCCACCGTCCATGCGTTAAGATTCTTCAGCGGCATAATCTTCTGTCGGCTGTAGCCTATGGAGAATTCGGGGAAGAACTTGCTCTTCTCTATCTTCAGCATGTCTTTCTTCTCGTTTACCTGACCTGCAAAATAGCTCATGTGGGCAAGAGACGGGATGGCCGACTCAGCGTCAAGCTCGTTGATGCTCCTGAGCAGACCGGGGGCGCGTCCTGTTTCATACTCAGGCACAATCTTAGTGTCAGAATAGCACACCCATGTAAATCTTTTTTCAGCCAGAGCCACTTCCTCACGCCATTGCAGTGCGGAGGCGTGTATGTTGGCTGCCATCGTTGAAATCATGTCCTTCTGCACCTTGTCGATGTCGCCTTGCTCATAGCGCAGTTCGGCACTTGCTTTCAGTTTGTTTGCTATTTCTTCCTGCTCGTTGTAAAGGTCGTAGGCAGATCTTGCATACTGGTAGTAAGCCCATGCACGCGTCACTTCTGCCGTAATCTCCTTCTTAACCATCTCCATATAGCTCCGGCCTGTGGCAATCTGCGATTTTACAAGCGCGTTCTTGTATACCGGCGTAAGGAAAGAGCCCAGCGACTGTTCGATGCTCAGTTCGTAGTCTTTCTTGTAGTCGCTGTTGAGCTGTCCCCATGAATATTGAACGTTAGTGCTTCCGCCGTCCCATATCTCGCCTTTGCTGGCCTTTATGCGCTCTATGTCGGCATTGGCCATCTTCAGTCGCGGATGGTTTTGTATGGCTATGTTTACAGCCTCGTTCAGTGAAACAGTGTCGGGCGTTTGTGCATACAGGTCAGTGCCGGCAAATGTCAGCAGAGCGACAAGTATCATCGTTATATGTCTCTTTCTCATAACAAAGCGGGTTATTGAATTTACAAGTTTATAGAAAACAGGAATTATCACCAGTGTAAGGATTGTAGACACGATAAGACCGCCGATAACCACTGTTGCCAACGGGCGCTGAACCTCGGCTCCGGCAGATGTGGCCACAGCCATGGGCACAAAGCCGAGAGAGGCTACAAGACCTGTAAGGAACACAGGGCGCAACAGATGCGGACATCCGTTCTGGATAATTCTGTTGGTACACATGTGATATTTTCCACTTGTCCTGAGGTCGTTGAAATGGTTGATCATAAGAATACCGTTGAGCACAGCCACACCGAAGAGTGCTATGAAGCCTACACCGGCAGAAATACTGAAGGGAAGACCACGCAGCCACAGAGCCACTATTCCGCCGATAAGCGACAACGGAACCGTTGAGAACACCACAATGGCATACTTAATGCTGCGGAACGCAAAGAAGAGCAGCAGCATGATAAGGCCTAATGCCAGCGGAATGACAATGATGAGAGTGTTGATGGCATTCTGCAGATTCTGGAACTGACCGCCGTATTCAAAATAGTATCCGGGCTTCAGCTTTATGTTCTTGTCGAGAGTGTCCTGTATGTCTGACACCACTTGCTTGATGTCTGCGTTTCTGACATTCACGCCAATTACGATACGGCGCTTTGTAGCATCACGGTTTATCTGCAGCGGACCAGTCTGTAGAGTGATGTCGGCAACTTCGCTTACAGGTACCTTTGCACCGTCGGCTGTGCGGACAAACAGGCGGTCAATGTCGAAGTCCTTAACAATGTCTTTGTCAAGACGCACAACGAGGTCGAATCTTCTTTCATTCTCAAAGACAACTCCAGCTGTCTCGCCGGCATAAGCCGTTCTGATTATTGTGTTAAGATCTTCAATGTTTATGCCGTAGCGCGCAATCTTGTCTCTGTCGTATTTAACCTGTAACTGTGGCAGACCCATAGCCTGCTCAACAATCACATCAGAGGCACCCGGAATCTTTTCGATATATTGTGCTGCCTCCTTGGCCTTTGAGTAAAGCTCTTGCATGTTCTCACCATACAGCTTGATGGCTATGTCGGCCTTGGCACCTGTCATAAGCTCATTGAAACGCAGCTGGATTGGCTGACTGAAGTTGAACTCAACATCCTTTATGTCAGCCAGGGCAGCCTTCATCTTTTCAACCATCTCGTCGCGACTGCGTGCCGAGGTCCACTCGCTGAAGGGCTTCATTACGATCATAATGTCGGCATCCTCAACAGCCATCGGGTCGGTAGGCACCTCAGCCGTACCAATCTTAGCGACAACGTGCTTGATTTCAGGGAACTTTTCTTTCAGAATCTTTTCTGCCTTCAGAGATGTCTCAATACTCTTGGTTAACGAACTTCCGGCAGGCAAGGTCATCTGCATGGCAAAATCTCCCTCGTCGAGGGTTGGTATAAATTCGGCTCCAATCTTTGTGAACAAAAGCAATGAAACTATTAATGCCGCAAAGGCTGTTGCCAATGTCGTCCACACATGGTTAAGACAGAAATTTAGCGTCTTGATATATGCCTTGTTGAGGCGGTCAAAGAATTTGTCGGTCAGAGTAGGCTTTATGGCCACCTCTTTCTTAAGGAACAGAGACGCCATCATAGGCACGTAGGTGAGCGAAAGAATGAGCGCTCCGATAATACAGAATATAAGAGTCTTAGCCATCGGGGTGAAGTATTTGCCCTCAATGCCAGTAAGAGTCAGAATAGGGAAGAACACTATCAGGATGATGAGTACGGCAAATGTTGCGCTTCTTACAACCTTGGCTGCGCCAACTTCCACCTCATGGTTCATCTCGTCTATTGTGAATTTACGGCCCATCATTTTCTTGCTGTATATATGGGCAAGAATACCTTCAAGGATGACTATGGAGCCGTCGACCACGATACCGAAGTCTATCGCACCAAGACTCATAAGGTTGGCCGACACACCGAAAATTCTCATCATAATAAAGCCGAACAGCATGGCCAGCGGTATGACGGATGCCACAATGAGACCTGCCCGGATATTTCCGAGAAAGATAATGAGGACAAGGAACACGATGATGGCTCCTTCGATAAGATTCTTTATAACCGTTGAAATGTTGCGGTTTACGAGTTCTGAGCGGTTAAGATACGGTTCTATCTTTACTCCCTCAGGGAGCATTTTCTGCACCTTGTCTATTCGCCCCTGCAGCTCTTTGGTTACAACGTTGGCATTTGCGCCTTTGAGCATCATGGCAATACCTCCGACGCACTCGCCTTCGCCGTCTTTAGTCATCGCACCAAAGCGTTTGGGAGCGCCAAACCTGACTTTTCCGATGTCTGAAATGTGTACAGGAACGCCGTCTCTGTTGGTTATAACTGTTTTTTCTATATCCGACAAGTCGCTTATCATTCCTTCAGAGCGGATATAGTATGCATGGTTGACAGTTTCAATGTAGCTTCCTCCGGTGTTCTGGTTGTTCTTGCTTAATGCTTCAAACACTTCGCCTATTGTGATATTCAACGAGTAAAGCGCTTCAGGATTAACCGCCACTTCATATTGTTTAAGATAACCGCCGAAACTGTTTATCTCAACTATTCCGGGGATGCCTGAAAGCTGGCGCTTGACAATCCAGTCCTGTATAGTTCTGAGGCTCATGGCATCGTATTTGTCTTCATATCCAGGCTCTACCTTTAGAACATATTGATATATTTCTCCTAAACCAGTTGTAACAGGCATCATCTCGGGAGTGCCCAGCTCGGGAGGTATTTCTCCTGCAACAGACTGTATCTGCTCGTTAATAAGCTGCCTGGCATTAAGTGTTGGCACCTTGTCGTCGAATACTACAGTTACTAGTGAGAGACCGAATCTAGATACTGAACGTATTTCTTTTACATTCATTATGTTGCTCATTGCTGTTTCTATCGGGAACGTGATAAGCTGTTCCACTTCCTGAGGAGCAAGAGTTGGAGATACGGTTACTATTTGCACCTGATTGTTTGTTATGTCCGGAACCGCATCAATGGGCAGGGTGAGCATAGAATAAATTCCACCTGCAAGCAGAAAAATTGTGGTTATCACCACAAATAGCTTTTTTCTGATAGAAAAACGTACGATATTTCTAAACATATTATTAATTATATTATGTGATTTTTGATTTACAAAGTTAAAAATCATTATGGTTAATATTGCCCTATTTGTGTTGAGCCGTATAAATAAACGGGTGAATGGTCTATTTTCCAGAATGAAATGTTCGCGGTGAATATTATTCTTTATTGTTTATATGTGTTTAATCCAAGTTAATCATTGTGTTGCCTATTGCTTGCTTTTATAAAAATATTGATACCGTCAGCTGTCTGTCCGTTTCTTGTTGCCTGTTTTTTTATGATATAGCCGGCTTGCCTGTTTTCTTGATAAAACTGCAAAAATGCAGACCGAATTCTAATATCTGATTTGTACTGAAAAATGGACTGGTGGTTGAAATGGCTGCTGACGGACAATTATGCCGCGGACGATAGGGCAGGCGAGTGCATGGTGGGGTGTCGGCAGACTATAAAATAAAAATCCCGCCAACGTCCGCTTGGGGATGTTGACGGGATAATTCTTGAAATAAATTTCTTTACAGAAGTATCCCTGTGCGGGATGCCTGTGGTTCTTATCTTACTGTACGCCGAACTCAGCCTGTTGCTTGTTCACCTCTTCGAGAGTGCGCTGACGCTCCTCATCGGTCATTGTCTGCTTTGTCTCGCCTGTTGTGCGCACGGGCTTGCTTACGGTTGCCGTGGGCTTGTCTGTGTAGCATGCCGGCAGAGTGGGGGCTACGCTCTCTATTGTCAGTTCGGCAGCAGCCGGAGCATACACGCCGTCGTAGTATGAGCGCGCCTTTATGGTTATCTTGCCCGGCTTGTCGGTGGCCTGTATCAGCACGGGAGCCGAGCCCCATTCAACTATGCGCGGATTTGCCATTATGTTTTCGCCGTCGCCTATTATGCGGCCTTCGCCCTCAACGGTGAAGTAGATGTTGTCCTTGGCCAGACGCTTCACGTTGCCGTTGTCGTCGGTAACTTCGGCCACAACCACAATGAAGTCGCTGCCGTCGGCGTTGAGCTTGCGGCCCATGTCGTCGGCATAGAGACGCAGCTTGGTAGAGCGGCGCGACGGCATCTTCTTCTGTACGGCAACCACCTTGCCGTCCTTTATGCCTTCAGCCAGGAGCGACACGCGCTGCCAGTTGCGCTGCTTGTAGCTGTATTCGCGTGCTGCCCAGAAGTTCCAGAAGTCTTTAAACACCACAGGGGCGCAGGGCTTATCGTTGTCGTTGTGAACAACAGGAAGAGTCATCACCTTGTCGCCCTCGAACATCGTAAGGCGCACACTGTCGCAGTTGGAGAACACCGTAACGTCGTTGTCGGAGAACTGAGTCATCTCGTTGGCGATGAACACCATAGGCTCGGCGTTGCGGTCTTGCGAGCGGAACATCTCGAAGGCGTATTTCTTCTGACGGAAGGCGTCGTATATGCCTCCGTAGTAAGTGTCAGGATGATAGCCGCGCTGATGGTCGAACGGATGCCACTGGCAACCGCCTATAAACTGGCGCTGGCCGTGGTACATCTCGCCGTAGGTGTCGCAGAGCGAGAGGGCTGCCATGAGCATAGGACGCTCGCCCCATGAGCGCGCCGCGCGGTTGATGTTATTGTGTGCATACCAGTCGTCCACCATCTCGCCAAACTCGCGCGTGAAGACACACTTGTCCTCGGGCCAGTTGTCCTTACCAATGTTGTCGGCCCAGTCGTACACCACGTCGTAGTTGTCTCTCACTCCTGCCGACTGCACATCGGCCACGGCAGCAGGACGGCCGGGATAAGGAAACTCGTCTTTGGTTATCTGCAGCGCCTTGATGGCGAAGTCTTCGGGATAGCGCGTCTCGTTGAGTATGGGCTCCCACATCAGCACACAGGTGTGGTTGCGGTCGCGGCGTATTATGTTGCGTGTGTTCTCATGCACAAGCTCGCCAAAGTGCGGATCCTTGTTCCAATACTGCCAGCCCGGAGTGGGCACGATGACAAACAATCCAAGCTCGTCGCAGGCATCCATGAAGGCAGGATCCATGGGGTAGTGGGCACAGCGCACTATCACCATGCCGGCCTTGCGCAGGCGCTTGGCGTCGCGCCACTGCTGACTGTTGGGCATGGCGTTGCCTACGTAGGCAAAGTCTTGATGACGGTTGCCGCCGACAAGCTGATGATAAGGCTTGCCGTTGAGCCAGAAGCCGTCCTTACCGCGGAACTCGGCCTTGCGGATGCCCATGCGCACCATGCCGCCGTCTACACTCTTGCCGCCCTGCATGACGCTTATCTCGACGTTGTAGAGATAGGGCGACTCGGGCGACCACAGCTCTGGGTCTTTCAGTTTCATGGCAAGATATGCCGTAGCGCTCGACTTGGCGCCAATCTTAATCTTCTTTGTAACCGACTTGATGCGCTTACCGCTCTTGTCTTTCACCACCACGGCCACTGTAGGCTGAGCCGCTGAGGCTGATGTGTTGCCCACTTCGACGTTGACAAACACGTCGGCGCTCTTTTCAGATATGTTGTCGTAGTGAAGGAAAATGCCGCCGCCGGCCACCTTGTTGGCCTCGAGCGCGTCGGTTATTGCCAGGGGCGACTTCCCTATGAGCCACACATCGCGATACATACCGCCATGATAGCAGAAGTCGAGAGCCGTCTGCTTCTTTCCCGGCGGATAAGTCTTGTCGTCGCTGTTGTCGGCCTTCACCGCCACGACGCACTTGTCGCCGGCTTTTATGCCCTGTTCGGTCAGGTTTATGGTTATGGGCAGATATCCGCCCAGATGCTCTTTCACTTTTCTGCCGTTGACATACACCTCCTGCTTGCCCATAATGGCCTCAAAGTGCAGCGTGATGTCTTTGCCATTCATGTCGGCAGGCACGGTGAAATGCTTGCGATACCAGGCAATGCCCTGATAGTTGCGGCATCCGCTTGCCTCGGCAGGCTCGAGTCTTACGCTGTGAGGGGCGCACACCACCTGCCAACGGCTGTCGTCAAAGTCGGCAGCAGCGGCACCCTGGGCGTCGCCAAGATGGAAGCGCCAGCCCTGGTTGAAGTTGTAGATAACGCGTCCGCTGCCCTGCAGGGGGAATAGCCCTGCCACAGAAGAGCCTTTGTAGGCTCCGGCCGTCAGCGAGACGAACAACAATAATAAAAGAAAAATCTTTTTCATGCTATGCTGATTAAATTGATGCTTTGATAAAAAGAAAACCCGCACCGGGCATGGTGCAATATCACTGCGGCCGTCTGCCTCGTGTACATTCCCATGGCTCGCGGTTGCGGGTATGTCTTTAAAGTTATTCGGCAGACACCTTAGGGTCTATCACCACATGCTTGATGCGCTGACGGCGCCATGTGTAGATGCAGTGAATCTTACCGTCGGATGTCTGGATTATCGAAGGATAAGAATACTGGCTTACGGGCGACTCCTCGAGCGTTATCCAGTGTTTCCAGTCGGTGCCGTTGTCAGCCTTCATCACCGACAGCGGAGTGCGCGCTCCCTTGCCGTTCTTTATGCCCTTTGGTATCGGGCGGTCGTTGCAGATAAGCACATGAGAGCCGTCTTTTAATGTAACGGCATCAAGGCCACTATTATTGTTTGGAGTGTCAATAAGCTGCAGCTTGCTCCATGTCAGTCCGTTGTCTGAGCTGTAGGTTATGCCTATGTGCTCGCTGCGTGTGCGTGCCACGGCTGCCAGTCGGCCGTCGCTGAGCACCATTATTGCCGGCTGAATGGCCTTCACGCCCTCGTCGGCCTCGACAAAGTCGGTGCGTTTCCATGTCTTGCCCATGTCGTCAGAGTATTCAAAATACAGGCGCCATCCGCCTTCCTCAATACTTGTAGGCGCAATGATGCGGCCCTTGCTCATTATGGGCTTGTTCTTTATCGGACCGAGATAGCCCTCCTGCAGCGGCTCGCGCTCGCTCCATGTCTTGCCTCCGTCCTTAGAGCGCACCATCCAGCCTGTCCAGTCGGCCACCTTGTTGCCAATCTTGAAGTAGATAACAAGGTCGCCTCCGGGTATCTGATATATCACCGGGTTCCAGCAGGCCTTGCGCTGATAGCCCTCAGGATTCTTTCTTATCTTCTTGTCGAGTATTGGTCCTTTGGCTGCCGGGGCGTTGGTGCTGTCGAGTCCTGACAGACCAGCCAGCTTGGCTTCCTCACTTCCTGTCTTGAACACGCCGTCGGCAACGAGCTGAGGCGCCAGCCATTCTGTAGAGCCTTTAGGCTTACGGCTCACCCAGATGCACACATCAGGGTTGCGCTCCTTAGTTCCGCCGAAGTAAGTTGCTACAAGGTCGCCCTTGCTTGTCTCTGCTATCGTGGCAGAATGGCACTCGGGAAATGATGCCGACTTATACAGAAACTCGTCAGAAACTACAGCCTTGCCGGTCATGGGCATATCGGCAGTAATGTCGTATTTGCCCGAACCGATGTTCCTGATGCTGCCGTCGGGCATGTGCAGTTCGGCAGTGGTGTTTGCCGGAATCTCAACGTGCCATATCAGCTTGCCCGCCTTCTTGTGCCATCGGCTTACTATTGTGCCGTATATTGACTTGTAAGACGCGTTGATGTCGTCAATCTCGTCGACGTTGAACGCAGGCTTCATCACGATGTGCTTAAAGCCCGGCTTGTTCTCGTCAGAGTTAATGCCTGCCACATCCTCATAGATCCACGACACGAGGTCGCCAAGCAGCATGACGTGATTGCCGCTGTTCATCCACGGATTGGCAGTGTCGCCGTTCCACAGTTCCCATATCGTTGTGGCTCCATGTTCTGCCATGTAGCCCCAGCTCGGATACTTCTTGTTGGTTGCCAGCAGCCATGCCATGTCGCCGCGGCCCATGTCGGTAAGTCCGTGCATAAGCCACTGCACGCCTATCACGCCGCAAGATATGGCTCCCTTGTTAAGGGTGATGATGTTGTGTATGATGTTCTTCTCAACCTCGCCGCGCACATAGTCGTCGTCAATCATGCCGAACGCCAGCGGAAGAAGGTTGGCCGTTACCGTGTTGTTGCCGTAGAACGTGCTGTCGGGATAGAGCATAAGTCCTGGCACCTCAGCCGTGTTGCGGTTTATGGTGAGGAACTTCTTGTTGAAGGCATCCTTCACGCGCACAGCCTCTGCGCTGAACTCAGCAGCGTCGGCCGGCTTGTCAAGAATCTTGGCAAACCTCTCCATCATCTTGTTCAGTCTGTAATAGTAGGCCGTAGCAATGAGGGTGCCGTCGGTTACGCGCTTGGGGTCACGGCTGTGTATCAGCTTTATGTCCTCAGGCGGCACGCACCAGTCGCCGTATTTGTCGCGCGGCATCAGGCCGTCCTTGCCATACTGATACTTCATGTGGCCGAGCCAGCGTTTCACGTTGCCGTAGTAGCGGCTCATAGGTTCGGCGTCGCCATACTGGTTATACATCATCTCGAGCGAGAAGGGCAGGGCAGAAGGCCATGTTATGTTGTCAGAATAATAGTTCCAGTAGGCAGGAGCCACGTCGGGTATGCAGCCGTCTTCACGCTGAGCCTCGGTTATGTCGCGTGCCCATTTTGCATACAGGGCATTATTATTAAATATGAAAGCCTCGCCGAAGCATCCGCGAACACGGTCGCCAAGCCACGGCTGACGCTCGTCGCGCTGCGGACAGTCGACAGGCATGCCCTTATAGTTGCCCAGGATGCCCCACATGGCGTTATTGTAAACCTTGTTGAGTATGGTGTCGGCACATTCAAACGAGCCTGTCATTTCCATCTCGTCGCTTACCACTTCGCCTATAATGCCGTCAGAAGTTACGTTGTCAAGACCTGTAATCTCGGCATAACGGAAGCCGTGATATACAAACGTAGGAGCCCACCAGCGGCCGTTCTCGTTGCCGGCAGCAACATAATAGTCGGTTGTAAATGCGTTGCGCAGGTTCTTTGTGAACAGACTTCCGTCCTCGTTGAGCTTCTCGGCATACTGAATCTTCACGCTGTCGCCGGCATTTACGCCGCCGATGCGCAGCTTAATCCAGCCCGCCATGTTCTGTCCCATGTCTATGATGTAGCCCTTGCCGCGCTTAGTTACGCTCACGGGCTTCATGGTCTTCACCACCTTCATGTTGGGACTCATTGCTCCGCGCAGCGTTCCCGTAGGTATGCCCACGCGCTCTGCCGCCATCCATTTAGAGTCATCGTAGCCCACAGAGGTCCATGCGCCCAGTTCTTTGCGGGCGTCATATATCTCGCCGTCGTACTCGTTGTTGGAGCGTATCGCACCGTCGGGATTTAGTTTCCATTTGTTGCTCGATGAGATAACCTTCTTCTTGCCGTCTGCAAACTCAATGACGAGGTTAAGACGGAGCTTGGGATAGCCGAAGTTGGCTATCTTGTAAGGCTTCTTCTTCTGCTGCATGGTGTAGAAACGGCCGTTGCCAAGAGTTACGCCAATGGCGTTCTTCTCGGTCAGCATCTGCGTAACATCGAACGCATTATACAGCACAGTCTTGCGATAGTCGGTAGGAGCAGGCGCAAGAACCTGGTCGCCCACCTTCTGTCCGTTGATGTATGCCTCATACATGCCCAGTCCGCTGATGTAGAGCGTAGCACGCTTTACGGGCTTGTCTAGGTCGAATTCGGTGCGCAGATAGCGCGAGCTGAGCTTGCTGTGCACGTCTTCTACGTCCCACGGCATGGCCTTCTCAAGGCCAATCCACTGTCCGCTCCAGTCGGCTTCGTTGAGCAGTCCGACGTTCCACATTGCCGTCTCGCTCCAGTCAGACTCGCCTTTTGTCGTTGTAACCTTCACGCGCCAGTAGCATGGCGTGTTGCTGCGCAGCTCCTTGCCCGCATATCTTATCCATTGCGACTGGTCGCCCTCGAGCGTTGCGTCCCAGAGGTCGCCCTCAAGTTTTGCGGCCTTTTCGGGTGTTGAGGCCACTATTATGCGGCACGACGTCTGCATCACGTCGTTCTCGTCCGATGTTATCATCCATCCCAGCCGCGGCGTAGATGTGTCGATACTCATCGGGTTGACCATGCGCTCCGTCTTCAGTCCGGTCACGGCAATGGGGAACGACGCCTTACGTCCGTTCTTCTTCTTTGCCGCGGGAGCCGTCATGCAGAGACACAAGGCCAGGGCCGCCAATAATATTTTTCTAAACATAATATATTTTTTGTAGTTAAAGTAGTTAAAGAAGTTATCGCCAACAAGTTGGCTAGGAGTTAAAGTCAAATGCCTATTTTAAGTGAAGAACGAAAAGTGAAGAGTGAAAAATCCAAATGCCTTGTAGCTTTTTCTCGCGAGCACTACGTTAGCTAATCTGTCGGCGGATTTGCAATTGCCGTGCAAGTGAGAGCAGAAGCAAATCTTATTTGATTATGCCGGGCGCAGCCGACAATCAATAGAATTAATCCGCCAACTGCATTGTTAATTAAATTATTCTCGCACGTACTACGTTAGCTAATGTGCCGGCGGATTTGTAATCCGCCGGAATTAAATATAAGGATTTTCAATCCGCTAACTTCCTTTGTTCTTCTCTTTAGAGCACTTATTTTAACTCTTACTTCTTAATTTCTTAGTTCTTTTCCTTCAGCATTACGTCAGTCTTGCCGATGTAATTCTTGCTTGAATCAATGGCAATAAGCACACGGTCGCTGCCGCGCAGATAGGCTGCATCGTAAGTAAACTCAACGACCTTGCTGTCGTATTCGCCGAGATAAGTCAGCTTGCCGTCAGCCGGATTCATCCACCATACGTTCTTCTTTGCGCCGCTGATCTTTGTCAGGTCGATGCTCATGGGTTTGCCGCTGTAGTTGTATACGAGCATATAGTCGTTGCCGCGGGTAGCTATTATGCGGTCGTAGCGCTCGCCGTTCTGTCCTGAGATGATGCTCTGGTCAGCCACGCGCTCAGTGAACGGGAAGCTAAGCATGAGCCATTTGAGATACCTCATCTGGTTGTAGCCCGGATCTTCCATTGCCTCCCACCATGGTTTCTCGGCGCCGAACGATGCCTTCAGGCCCGGACGTATAAACTGCATCACAGAGTTGTGGCCGTAGGTGTGGCCGAAAGCTCCGCCGAACACAGCCCAGTAAGCATAGCGGCGTACGTCGTAGTCCATCCAGCGCGGAGCCGAGAAGTCGTGAAGTCCCTGCGGAATGTCCTCGTATGAAGGCTCGCCGTCGATAACAGGGCGCAGCGGTTTCTTCTCAAAGCTCATGTCAACATAGCGCCAGTTGTCCTCTTCGGTGTTCTCCTTAATAGTGTAGTCGCCGTCGCCGTTGCGCTGTCCGTAGCGGCGGTGTCCGCTCTGGAACATGTTGAAGTCCATCCACTCGCGGTCGTTATACCACCATGCCGACGTTGTGCGTCCTCTCGGGTGGAAGGTCATGATGTGGTTCTTGTCCACCTTCTTTATGGCTCTTGCCATAGCGTCCCACACCTCAGGCTTCTTGTCGCCCATGATGTCGCCGCCGATCATCCATATAATGTTAGGCTTGTCCTTGTATCTCTCGCCCAGGAATTTGCCAAGAGCGGCAGCCTTCTTTACGTCCATCTTGTCGATCATAGAGCCCCATATGCAGTCCATGGCGATGTAGATGCCGTTGTTGGCAGCCACGTCTACGATATAGTCGAGATGCTCCCAGTAGCCGTAGACACCCGGCTTAGACACCTTGCTGAAGTCGAACTCGGCGTTGTTGGCAGCATGACCATACACGTTGAACGTGGGGATGGCGTTGAGCACCTGTATCTGCTCTACGTTATATCCTGCCAGACGGTCTTTCTCGAGGAAATATTCGGCCTCCTCGCGGTTAAGACGTTCGGGCAGCAGCCATGCCGTGTTGCCCATCCAGAAAAACGGCTGTCCGTTTTCGTGCACTATGTAACGATTGTTCTCAGACACCACGAGCCGTCCGTTGCTCCACGGCTTGTAGATTTTGCCTGCCGCATTTATTGCCAAAGTGCCGAGCAGCAGGGTTGCGATAAATAGTATTCTGCTTTTATTCATACTACTTTTTTATTGATTTTTGTTAGTTAATATTATTCTTTTTCTCGGTTAATTCATAAGGTTTGCAATCACTTTTCAATTAGTTTTGTAAAGTTGCTTTTGCCTCTTTATGTTCCAGCTTATCGCCGTTGCGTTGTGAAAGACGGCATATCGCGTTGCGAAACATGGTCTTTTACACGCCAAAAGGCCGCCTTTTGCGATGTTAAAGGTAGCCTTTTGCAACCCGTTGAATATCAGTAGGTTGCAGAGCCGGTTACTTCATGGCCGATTTTGTGCCGCTTGGCCATGCCCGGCTTATATACGTAAAGTGGCGGAAATATGGGCTTTGTTCTGTTTTTCCCATATTCCGCCACATATATTATTCTGCTTCAAATGTATACACAGCGCCCTTCTTGGTGCTTATGTCATACAGATATGTCTTCTCAGCCTCCGGCATCTTCTCGATGGCGTCAGGATAGTTTATCTTCTGACGGATGTCCGTTGGAGTTTCAAACAGTCTGTTCTTGTTCTCGCCCTTTGCAGCCTTCAGGCCCTTGCCCTTCAGAGGCACAGCCGAACGTATGCGCAGGTTGCCGCCAAGTTCCGACTTAACAGTTGTCTTTGTTATCTTGTTGTCCTTCCATGTCATGCTAACCTCAAAGCCTCCGCGCGCCTTCAGTCCGCTTACGGAGCCGTCTTTCCATGCGTCGGGCAGGGCTGGCAGCAGATAGACAAAGCCGTCGTGGCTCTGCATGAGCATCTCTGCTATGCCGGCCGTGCAGCCAAAGTTGCCGTCAATCTGGAATGGCGGGTGAGCGTCAAAGAGGTTAGGATATGTTCCGCCCTTCTTCTTTTCGTTGCGCACCAGTGTCAGCTGGTCGCCGATTAGCTTCCATGCGTGGTTGCCGTCGAGCAGTCGTGACCACAGACATACCTTCCAGCCCATGCTCCATCCCGTAGACGGGTCGCCGCGGTGTATGAGCGACTTGCGTGCAGCGGCAGTGAGTTCGGGTGTGCGGAACGGAGAAATCTGATTGCTCGGGAAGAGTCCGTACAGATGAGACACGTGTCTGTGCACGTCCTCCGGATTGTCCCAGTCGTCCATCCATTCCTGCAGCTGTCCCCAGCGGCCTGTCTGCATTGGCACCATCTCTGTGAGCTTCTGCTTCAGACTGTCGATTATTGTAGCCGTCTTGGTCTTGCCCAGTATGTCGGCAGCGTCAATTACGTGGTTGAACAGGTCGTAGAGCAGCTGGTTGTCCATCGTTACGCCGGCTGCCGTTGTTGCCTTGTAGGGGTGCTGGTTCTCGGGCGACAGACTGGGGCAGATAACCCACCAGTTGTTCTTAGGCTCGCGCACCATAATCTGATTGAAGAAGCGTGCCGCATTCTCCATTATCGGATAGACGCTCTCGAGGAACTTAACGTCGCCTGTGTAGAGATAATGCTCCCACAGATGCTGACACATCCATGCGCCGCCTGTAGGCCACAGACCCGATGGAGCCTTGTCTATGGCTCCCGTTACGCGCCAGATGTCGGTGTTGTGGTGCAGCACCCATCCGTCGGCACCATACATTATGTCGGCCGACTTGTGTCCTGTCTCGCTCACGTCCTTGATAAGACTGAACAGCGGACCGTTGAGTTCGGTCAGGTTGGTCGACTCTGCCGGCCAGTAGTTCATCTCAAGATTGATGTTGCATGTATATTTGCTGTCCCACGACGGCAGCATCTTGTCGTTCCATATACCCTGCAGCGTGGGCGGCTGTGTGCCCGGCTGAGATGTGCATATCAGCAGATAGCGGCCAAACTGGAAGTAGGTCTCAACCAGATGCAGGTCGGTCTGCTTCTTGAACAGCTCCACGCGCTTGTCGGTTGTGGTTGACGCAAATGCGTCTTTGCCGAGGTCGAGCTTCACGCGGTCATACAGAGCCTTGTATTTCTTTACATGTGCGGCCTTCATCGTGTTGAAGTCCTTAGCCAGTGCCTCTTTCAGGGCCGTCTCGGAGCGCAGCGTGTCGTTGCCGCTGATGTCCTTATAGCTGTTGAAATTTGTGGCTATTGTCAGATATATTGTAGCCTCGTCGGCACCGCTTATCTGCAATACGCCGTCGCGGCTGCTCATGCTTCCGCCCTTTACGGTTGCCGTAGCCCTGCCGGTAAATGTTACCTTGCCTTTCTGTCCTTCGTGCCATCCGCTTATGCCGCTCAGCACAATCTCGTTGCCTTCCGACTTAATGGTTACGTCCTGCTGCGGCGATGTCATCTGCGCGTTGCAGGTTATCATGCCCTTCTTGCTTGCAGTGAGGTGTATGGCTATTACGTTTCCGTCGAACGACGAAATGTATTCTCTCTGATATGTTACGCCGTTGCTTGTGTATCTCGTTATGGCGCGGGCAGAATCAAGGCTCAGTTCGCGGTAGTAGTTGGTGTACTCGCCCTTGCCCGGGAAGTTGATATACAGGTCGCCAAACGGCTGATAAGGCATACCGCTGTTGGTGTTTGCCTGCACGTGTGCCGTGGCCAGGTCCTGCGCCTCCTTGTATTTGCCTTCCCACACCAGCTGTCTTACCTTCGGCAGATACTCCTTTGCCTCCGGGTTGGCGTTGTTGTTGGGCCTTCCTGCCCATATTGTCTCTTCGTTGAGCTGCAGACGCTCAGAGCCCGGCGTGCCGTATATCATGGCGCCCAGGCGGCTGTTGCCTATCGGCAGAGCCTCTGTCCATGTGTATGCCGGTCTGTCATACCACAGCACATGCTTGTTTTCGGCCATTCCCTCTGTTGTTGTCATCAGGCATACGGCCGCCAGCAATGTTGTCTTTAGTAGTGTTTTTTTCATTTATTTCTTAGGTGTAAATCTTAGTGCGTTCTCGTCTTCAATCGTAACCTTGCTCTCGTCGAGCTTTGATGCGTCGAGGTTGAAGGTGTCAATAAAGAATTTATATACAGCGTTGCGCTTGTTGTCGCCGAAGTCGTGGCGCTCTTTCGGCAGATGTATGTTGCTCACCTTGTCGGTAGCACCATAAAATCCGTATATGCGCTGCAGGTAAGGATATTCCAGCTCGGGCGTTGTCGATGTCCAGTCGCCGCCGTCGCTCACCAGCATCATCGGCTTTGGGGCAAACATTGCAGCCAGTTCGGCGTTGCATGTGCCTCCTCCTGCCAGCTGTATCGGCATTCCGCTCTCACACGGACATCCGCCGTCGAACCACGACGATACGCTCACCACAGGGTTGGCAGCCGTAAATCTGTCGTCGAGCACCGTCAGCAGCACGGTCTGAGTGCCGCCGCCCGAGCCTCCGTTCACGCCTATGCGTTTGGTGTCTACGTCTTTGCGCTGTATCATCCAGTCGAGTATCCTTATACCGTTGAGTGCCTGCATCACGTGAGCCTCTGGAGTCTGGTGTGCCTTGCTGCCAACTTCGTCGGCAGATTCGCCCCATCCCCACAGGTCATAGTCTACACATATCGCGCCCATGCGTGCCAGCGTGCCCAGTCTCAGCTGCTGCACCTTGCCGTAGCGTCCGTTACTGAAGTGTCCGTTGGGGCATATTATCAGCGGATGCTTTCCCTTGCTCGTCGGGGCGTAGATAGAGCCACACACAGTGTGGCCGTTCGCTGTCTTCAGTCTGAAGTTCTGCACGGTATATCCGTCAAACTTTCTTATCTTCGAGTATTCGGGTTTCTCCTTAGAGCAGATCGGCAGCAGCTTGTCTATGCCGAGGCGCTCTCTCACTTCCTTGCGCAGCGTGTCGCGTCGTGCCTCCCATTCTGTTTTATTGCTGTAAAGCGATGTCAGCCAGCTTATCATCTTCTGTCCGTCTTCGGGCTGTCTGCGCGGATATTCGTAAGGCTTTATCTTATACAGCTTGTCGTTCTGCTTAACAGCCTTGAAGTCGAAGGGCGACAATATGTTGTTGAGAGTCTCTTCGAGAGAGTAGGGACGTACGCGGAAGTCGGCATACGCCAGTTTCAGTCCTGTTGTGTCAACGTTGTATTTCAGTCTTATTCTGAATCTTGCCGACACGTCGTTGAGCACGTCGCTCAGCGGTCTTGTAAATTTGTTTTCAAAAGTTTGAGCTCCGGCACTCATGCTCAGTAGCATAAGTGCCGGAATTATAACACGTTTCATTTCTTGTTTATTTTATAAGTCAGTTTACCCAGACCGTCTCTCTTGGCGGCCAGTTTGCCGTTAACGAAGAGCATGAGACCCTTGCCCTGGTGATAGCGCTGTCCGTCCTTGTCGTAGACGATGGCTATGTTGTTTCCGCGATAGCTTATGTTGTCCAGGCAGAAGTAGTTCCATGTGCCTTCCGGTATGAGCGGATTGACAACAATGCTGCCGTCGGCCTGCGGTCTTAGTCCTGCTATACCGGTTATCACGAGGTCGGCAAATGTAGAGTGGTTGTAGTATCTGCTGCGCTCGCGGTCGCCCATCAGCCATGCTCCGTTCTTCTCGTCGAGATATTCGCCGATATACGGGCGTCCTCTGTGGTGCTGGCTCTCAACATACAGCTTCATCTGTTTGAAGAATGTAGAGTCGCCAACAACAGGCTCGGGATATGTGTTTATGTAGTTTGCCATGGCTGTAAGCGTCTGGCTTGTTGCGAAAGGCCATACGGCGCCGTCCCATTCGCAGCGTCCCACTCCGTGCGAGCGGAATTCGGGATGTCTTCTCTCAGCCGTTGTAAGTCCGTAGGGTGCAGAGAATCCTTCCTCGTCCTCCACCTGTTTCCATGCTTCGTCATATTTCTTTGCGTCAGGCAGGTTGAAATACCATGGAATATATCCTATGGCCTCGCGCACGGCAGCCAGAGTGTCGCCTCTCATAGTCTCGAAGAACGACTGCTTCTCGCTCCACAGATTTGTCTGTATCAGGCTCTTTATCGTATCGGCCTCCATTGTGTATTCCTTCGCCTTCTTGGTGTCGCCTGCCAGCTTGTTCAGTTCTGCCAGAGCCATTGCGTTGCCGTACATGTAGCTGTTTATTGTCGGACGTGCATACTGCTTGCGTCTTCCGCCGCTGATGCTCTCTTCCATTCCGTCCTGCACGTCGCCCTGCCAGTAGAGTCCGCTCTTCAGTCGGTTGGTGCTCTTCCAGCGTGCGTATTCCTCTTCGAGCGACGGCTTCAGCGCCATTACGAACGATGTGTCGCCAAGCACCTTGTAAGCCTCATATATGGCAGCCGGGTTCCATGAACTGAACTTGTTCATCTTCTGCATTGCCTTGCCGTTGTTGCCGCGATACCATGTGTTCAGTATCTGGTGCAGATATGTCGAGTCGCGCAGCCAGCGTGTCTCCATCACGTGATGTCCTATTGCGCAGGCAATGAGGTTGTATTTGTCGGCATAAGAGCGCTGAACGAGGAATTCGGTCATGCCCAGTCCTACAGGAGTGCGCTTGATGTGCTTGCGCAGCGACCACCAGCGGAAGTAGTAGATTTCTTCCATGTCCTTGTCGGGACATTCAAACAGAGGTATGTTCTTGCTCATCCATTCAGACGACTTGCTGTTGGGTATGTCCGTAACGATGTTCTCGTCCTCCATGTTGTTGAAGTATTCGGCATAGTGTGCGAAGTCGTCATACTTCAGCACTGTTGATGCTGAGTCGGCGTCTGCCGATGCTGTCTTCACGTTGGCAATAGAGAATGATGCCAGCTTGTCCTGCTCGTCGGCACGCGGCATGTCAACATACTGGTCGGCAGGAGTCTCAATGCTCGGCTCAGTGAACAGGTCGCCTGTGCGGAACACTATTCGTGTTATGGCGTCAACGGGTGTGTCGAACATACGTGCCGTTGCCTTCTTGCCGTTCACGAAGTATGTTCCCACGTGTCCGTCTACCGACAGCTTGGCTGTGATATGATATGTCTGTCCGGCGTCATAGTGCTTCAGCATGCCGCCATAGCGCGCTCCGCCCTTTACCTTCATTGTTGCGGCAGAGTCGAGCACGATACGGGCGCACATGTTGCCCTTGTCGTCAAGGAACTCTATGTTGAGCTGTCCGTGGTCGTTCTGTGCGGGCTTAACGTCGAAGTCAACAGTAAGCTCCTTCGTAGCCGGTATCACTTTCTCCACCTTGGCGTAGTCATACGGATCCTTGTCGCTCAGTGTCAGCCATTCGCCGTTGAGCGTTACGGGTGCCCACAGCGGCGAGTAGATGTTCCAGTCTTTCATGTCCTGCAGTTTGGCATACTTGCTGAAGCTGCCTCCTGCATGTTCTGTAGCCTTTATCTTTACAGGCACGGGTATGCACGACACCCACATGTCTTCCTTGTTGTTGCTGTAAGTAACCCACAGGTTCTTGTCCGGCGGTGTTCCGTTGCCTTCTAGTATGCCTCGTGTATACTGCGGTCCGTAGCTCTTGTAGTTGCCCCAGTGGCGTTCAGGCGTAACCTCGCCGTTCACCAGGTTGAGCGTTGTGTATTCCAGTCCGTCGTTGCTCAGCGATATAGCCAGCGGCCAGCGATATTCAGCCGGGTTATACACCGTGGCATAAGTGCCGTCAGAAAGGCGCTGTCCCCATATCTTCGCGTTAGAGTTCACAAAGCCGTGAGCCCTTTTTGCCGGTTCTCTCCATGTGTTTCCGCCGTCGCTGCTTATGCTTGTCAGCGCGTGCTTCCACAGTCCAACCTTGCGTCCGTCGGGCAGGGTGTATCCGCTGAACGCCTTGTAAGGAGTCTTCAGCGGCAGTATGTCGTCGTTTCTGTCTGCCTCTTCAACCCACTGCATTCTGTACATCGGGTTAGCCAGAATCTCGTCGCAGGCCTTAACAAACTCCTTGTCCTTTGCTTTCTTGTAGTAAGGATAGTCGGTGTTTTTTTCGTTAAATCCGTGGTTATAATATATAAAGTATATAGGACCGAATGTGCCGTCGGCCTTTATCTCTCTTACCACGCGGCCTATTCCGTTGCCGTCGTTGGGGTCGTCTTTCGGAGTTAGCGCCACGCCGTAGTTGCCCATTGCAATGAGGCGGTTGCTCTTAGACACATAGAAGCCCACGCGCTGGTGCATGATGGCCTTCAGGTCTTTTGCCACAACGCCCGGCCATGTCGGTTTTGTGTATCCGTCGGGCACGTTGTATTCAGGGAACAGCTCAACGGGCTTAGTCCATTTGTATCCGTCTACAGAAGTCTGCAGCATGGTCTTTCCGGGCGGCTCATGCTCGCTTCTCGGGTCGGTCAGGTAGTGCATGTAGAATTTGCCTTTCCAGTATGCCATCATGGGCTGATGGTTATAGAGCCATCCCTGTTCGCCTCTCATGGTCTGAATGCTGTGAACTCCCACCACGGGCGACAGTCCGCCGTCATGTCGTGCAGGCGTTGCCACGGTCGTGCCGGTGTAGTGAACGGCGTCGCGGTTCTCCTTTATCAGGTTCTTCACGATCTCCTCGTCGGCCATGAACACCGTTCCGTGCTTGTGTCCTACAGGAAACTTTACGGCACCCGTCTGGTCTTGGAAGTTCTTGAAGTCCTTTGTCCTTGCCGCTCCGTATATGCCGTGGCGGTAAGAGTCGTAGTAGATGTAATACCATCCGTTGACCATTGCCGTTGACGGACCTTCGCAGAAGCTCTCTGTGAACGGCTCCGACGCCTTGCTCCATGGGCCGTAGGGCGACTTGGCAAAAGCCACCTTGATGTTGCGCTGGTCTCTCGAGTTGTCTTTCAGCACCATCACGTAGTCGTCCTTGCCTCTCTTTACGAGAGTGGCGTCAATGCTGCTGAAGTCAGGGTCGATAAGCACCTTGGCCTTGCTGAACTTCTTGAAGTCTTTTGTCGTAACGTAGTACAGACGGTGATTGTTGTAGTGGTCTTCCTTATAGTCGGGAAATTTGCCCGGTATGCATGATGCCCATATAATCATGTACTGCTTCTTCACGTCGTCGTAGAACAGTTCCGGTGCCCATACGTTCACCGTTGTAGGGTCTGTCATGACGTTTATCAGTCTTGGCTTGCTCCAGTGGATAAGATCTTTTGATGATGCATAACCAAAACCCTTGTCGCCCTTCCAACTCGATGTCCATACCAGATGGAACGTGCCGTCGGGTCCTTTCACTATCGAAGGGTCGCGCATCACCTTCTGTTCTCCTACCGCCGGGCGCAGGAATGTGCCCTGTATGGTGTCCCATCTCAGTCCGTCATAGCTGTAGATAAAGCGCAGGCCTTCGTTGGCCGGCTCATGGAATGATGTGGAAACGTAAATGTCTTTCGCGTAAGAAAGATTTGGTGCCGTCGTTGTCAACATAACGATGGCAGACATAAAAAGTTTTCTCATTTCAGTTTTTCTTGTTTATGTTATGACGCTCAGATTTTAGGTTTGTAATCATATTAATTAATGTAACTTTAAATTTTTTATTGTAACAATGCGTGCTTTTCTTCTCCTCTGTAGCCAGTTTTCATCTTTTCTTCTCCTTATTGTGCCGTGCCGTCAGTGCCCCTATGTGCCTGACAGACATAAAAATCGGTCATTCTGACGGCTTTTTCACGGCAGAAATGTTTTTGTTATACTTTTTTAAAGCAATTGAACCTCTTATGCATCATCAATGTAAACATATTTTGGTAATTTTGTACAAAAATTTACAAGCCGCCGGATTTGCGCCGCCCGCAGCCGCAGTTTTGCAGTATGGCGTGTGCGTGTTTTGCCTATGCAGCGGCACGTTGCAGGGCGTTGTCTGCCGATGACGGGTGCGGCATAACAGAGAGCGAACGTATAAAAACAAAAACATAAAGCCTATGAAGTTGAGAATATGTTTATTCCTTATGGCCACCATGATGCTTCTGAGCAATGGTCAGGCCAGTGTGAACGTGTTTACTGTAAAGGGCCGCGTTACCGACAAGGCGGGCAGGGGCATCAGCGGAGTGGTGGTCAACAACGGCATGGCCTTCACCCGTACAGACGCCAATGGCTACTGGACGCTGCGCACCGACACGTTTGTCAGCAAGTTTATAAGCATCTCCACGCCGGCTGCCTACAAGCTGCCTTCCAAGAACGGCATAGCCTCCGGCTTCTACGTGCCCGTCAGGACGGCCGTAAGCTCTAAGAGCTGCAACTTTGTGCTCGAAAAGCGCACCAAGCCTGCCGACAGGTTCAGCTACATAGCCATATCCGACCCGCAGATGCTTGATGCTGCCGACATGAAGAGATGGAACACCGAACTGGTGCCCGACATGCGTGCCGTGGTCGACTCGCTGAGCAAGACGTGTGAGGTGGTGGGCATCACCGTGGGCGACATCGTGTTCGACAACCTGCCGTTGCTGCGCAGCTATGCCGCGTCGTTCAAGAACATGAAGATAACCATGTTTCAGTGTATCGGCAACCACGACTTCGACAAGCGCTACAAGGGACTCAACAACGCGCGCCTTGGTGCAGGAGCCTACGGCGAGATGGCCTATGCGGCTGTGTTCGGACCTACCGACTATTCGTTCAACATAGGCAAGGCGCACGTCGTTACGCTGAAGAACATCAACTATAAGGGCAACAAGGCGTATGTTGAGACGCTCACGGAGAATCAGCTGCGCTGGCTCGCCAACGACCTGAAGTTTGTGCCCAAAGGCTCGCTCGTCATCCTCAACATGCATGCCGCCGCATGGAACAAGGACGACCCTGCCCAGAACATGCGCGGGGCTGCCTCGCTGCAGAAGTTGCTCGAGGGCTACAAGGTGCATGTGTTCTGCGGCCATACACATTACTTTCAGAACGTGGTGGTCAACAGCAACCTCTATCAGCACAACATAGGAGCTGCCAGCGGTGCATGGTGGAACGGATGGCTCAACCGCTGCGGAGCGCCTAACGGATATATGGTGGTAGATGTCAACGGAAGCAGCGTCGAGTGGCAGTATAAGGCCACGGGCTTCCCCTTCTCGCGCCAGATGACGCTCTACGACAAGGGTGACTTCGGCACGCAGCCCGGATATGTCGTTGCCAACATATGGGACTACGACCCTGCATGCAAGGTTGAGTGGTATCAGGACGGCAAGCTGATGGGCACCATGCAGCGCTTCACGGGCGTCGACTTTGAGTTTGGCTCGCGCACGCTTGCTGCCGGACGCCCCGCCAACACGTCGCACCTGTTCAGATGCAAGCCCGTGGGCAACTATAAGGAGATAAAGGTGGTTATGACCAACCGCTTCGGTCGCACCGTCTCTGACGTCATCAGACCTCGCGTCTCTGTCATAGCTCATCGCGGAGGTGCCGGACTTTATCCCGAGAACACCATCGAGGCAATGCTCAATGCCGTGAAGCTCGGCGTAACCGACCTTGAGATGGACCTGCACGTAACCAAGGACGGGGTAGTGGTGGTTTCGCACGATCCCTATGTCAAAGGCTACGGACAGAAGTATCCCATCTATTCGCTCACATGGAAACAGCTTTCGGCAAAGGTCATAGGCAACGTAAAAGACCCTGCCTTCCCCGACAGCAAGCGCCTCTACACACATGTGCCTATGGTGACGGCGCTAATCGATTCTGTTGAAACTTACTGCCATCAGCACCGCCTTGCGCCTGTAAGATACACCATAGAAATCAAGTCTGACGCTGCTCTCGACGGCAAGCTCACGCCCGACTACAAGACCTTTGCCGACCAGTGTGTAAAGGCTCTCAGCACCCGCAACCTCGGTTCGCGCCTGCTTGTGCAGAGCTTCGACGTGCGCACGCTGAAGTATCTCCATGCCAAGTATCCGCAGATGCGCCTGCTCTACCTGATAGACAAGACGTCGGGCGGCTATGATGCTGCCATGACCAAGCTCGGCTTTGTGCCTTATGCCGTCGGTCCTGACTATCCCATGGTCAACGCAGCCTTCGTAGCTAAAGCAAAGTCTGCCGGAATGCGCGTCATTCCTTACACCGTAGACACCAAGGCCGATGCGCAGAAGATGGTTAAGGCGGGCGTGAATGCCATCATAACCAACTATCCCGACAGGATGTTCGGATGGATAGGCAAGTAGACAGCGGCTCTGCCTTCATGTGGCTTGCGCCAAGGCTTAATGCCGTGAACAGATATTTTTTTGCATAATATAAGCAAAGCGTTGCTGAATTTTCTTCTTGTGATGACAGGGCCGGGCTTTCAGCCCCCGGCCCTTTTTTGTGTCTTTGCGCCCGGTTAGCGCCTTGTGTATTTCGTTCAGGCTGTCGGGGGCTGTTTTCTGATGATTTGTGTGATGTTAAAATGTAAGTAAATGACGCGTTGTCCTTTCATAATGACATATTGTGTATGTGCGCTTTTGTTGCCGTATTAGTCTTCTGATAAGTCCGCTTTGCGCCTTTTGCTGCCTGTTTTCATGCGTTTTGAGTGCCGGTTTATGGCCGTCGGTCTGCAAAAGGTATGCTTTTGCCGTTTTATTACTATACATTTCGCTTTGCGTTATGCCGTCTTTCGCCTTCTGATTTGCGGTCTTTCGGCTTCCCGTTTGTGCCCTTTTGCACGGCGTCGTCATTCCTCTTGTTGCACATACAGGCATTATATCTCTATATCTTTCTGATGTACTGCATTTTATTTTTGCACACAATTTTGCGCAAAAAATGGCACTGTTTCACCTAAATCTTATTCTGTTGCCGTTTAATATCATCTTGCTAAATCAATATGTAAGATAAATTACGGTTATGCTTTCTTTGTGTCTTTTCTGTAGTCTTTGTGCTGTTTTGTTTGTGTATTTATTGGAATAATGACAATAAATTATTTGTTATTATTGCATATTGATAATAAATTATTATCTTTGCTGCCGTATTTTGTGATTAATAAGAGAGAATATGAGCAAATTGATAAGGCCTGTAGACTATAAGCCGCTGCTGAACGTCAGGCAGACGGAGCAGGGCATAAAAATGATAAAAGACTTTTTTCAGCAGAATCTTTCAACGGAGCTTCGCCTCCGCCGTGTAACAGCACCGCTGTTTGTGCTTAAAGGTCTTGGCATAAACGATGACCTCAACGGCACGGAACGTCCCGTGACGTTTCCCATTAAGGATCTTGGCGACGCTCAGGCAGAGGTGGTCCACTCGCTTGCCAAGTGGAAACGGCTCACCCTGGCAGAATATGCCGTTGAGCCGGGCTATGGCATCTACACCGACATGAACGCCATCAGGGCCGACGAGGAGCTTGACAATCTTCATTCGCTCTATGTCGATCAGTGGGACTGGGAGATGGTTATGACGTGCGCCGAGCGCAATCTCGACTTCCTTAAAAGCGTTGTCCGCCGCATCTATGCCGCCATCCTCCGCACCGAGTATCTTGTGTGCGAGCATTATTCGGCCCTTAAGCCCTTTCTGCCTTCCGACATTCATTTCGTCCACAGCGAAGAACTGCTGCAGATGTATCCCGACAAGAGCGTGAAAGAACGTGAAGACCTGATATGCAAGAAGTATGGCGCCGTGTTTATCATTGGCATCGGCGGCAACCTGTCTGACGGCAAGCCGCACGACGGTCGCGCTCCCGACTATGACGACTGGACCACGCCCAACAGCGACAGCCGCAACGGTCTCAACGGCGACATCCTTATCTGGTATCCCACGCTCGCCCGTGCCGTAGAGCTGTCGTCAATGGGCATACGCGTTGACAAAGAAGCACTGCTGCGCCAGTTGAAGCTCACTGGTCAGGAACATCGCTCATGTCTGTATTTCCACAAAAAGCTCCTTGCCGGTGAACTTCCGTTGAGCATCGGAGGTGGAATAGGGCAGAGCCGCCTGTGCATGGTGCTGCTTCACAAAGCCCATTTAGGCGAGATACAGGCCAGCATCTGGCCCGAAGAGATGAGAAAAGAGTGTGAAGAATTGGGAATGACGATAATATAATTTTAAGTGAAGAACGAAGAGCAGGCGTAAAGCGCAAGCAGGCTTGAGCAATTAAAAATTAAGAATTAAAAGTGAAAATATGAATGCCGAGCTAGCATAAGACTACATGACAACGCAAAATAGGAAGTAATCGGATCACAGATCCTGATATTCCATTCCGGCGGAGCGCAGATCCGCCGGCACATTAGCAACGTAGTGCGTCTTACGGAAGTGAAGAGCATATTTAAGTGAAGAGTGAAGAACGAAGAGTGAAAAATCCAAATGTCCTGTGGCTATTGTCAATGCATTGCAATTGATAATAACCAACAAGGCTAATGTGCCGGCTGATTTGCAATCTGCCGGAATTAAATATAAGGATCTGTGATCCGCTTAAAATACCGATTATTTATGTGAAGCAGGTACAAAAGCGCAATCAGGCCTGAGCATTTAAAAAAATAAAAGTGAAAATATGAATGCCAAGATAGCATAAAACAGCATGACAATATAAAATAGGAAGTAATCGGATCACAAATTAGCTACGCTGACCTTCGGTTCTTATACTTTATTCCGGCGGAGCGCAGATCCGCCGGCACATTAGCGACGTAGTGCGTCTTACTGAAGTGAAGAGCATATTTAAATGGAGAGTGAAGAACGAAGAGTGAAAAATCCATGTGCAAAAGTAATGCTTGCGTCAATAATCAACAAGACTAATGTGCCGGCTGATTTGCAATCTGCCGGAATTGAATATAAGGATCTTTGATCCGCTTAAAATACCGATTATTTATGTGAAGCAGGCACAAAAGCGCAAGCAGGCTTGAGCATTAAAAAAAATAAAAGTGAAAATATGAATGCCAAGCTAGCATAAGACTACATGATAACGTAAAATAGGAAGTAATCGGATCGCAGATCCTGATATTTCATTCCGGCGGAGCGCAGATCCGCCGGCACATTAGCAACGTAGTGAGTCTTACGAAAGTGAAGAGCATATTTAAATGAAGAGTGAAGAACTAAGAGTGAAAAATCCATGTGCTAAAGTAGTACTTGCGAAAAGGACCAACAAAGCAATTGGATTTTTCGCTTTTCATTTTTCACTTAAACACGTACTACGTTTGCTATTGGCTTTAACTCCTAGCCAACTCCGTTGGCGATAACTACTATAACTCCTTTAACTCCTTTAACTCCTAAACCAATTACTATAACTCCTTTAACTCCTAATCCAACTCCTTTAACTCCTGACAAGAACGTAATTATGAATTCCTAGCTTACTTCCAGTCCGAGTATTTCGCTTAGTCGTTCGAAGGCCTTGTTTGTATTTTTCAGTTCGTCAAAGCGTTCGCGGTTTGTCGGTATGCGCTTTATCTCTTCAGGCTTTGCCAGTCTTAGCGTCAGTGTTATGTCGCTGTTTCTGAGGGCCTTTATCAGCGTGTTGCGTATTCTGCCCTTAATCTTGTTTATCTCTTCCAGCAGAATCTCGTTGTCAACCACCACCTCGATGTTCGGAAACTCCTTTATTGTCGGCATCATGTTCTTCATGCGCGCCGCTATTCCCGTCATCTGCTGCGGCATACGGTTGCACATGCCTACCCATTGCGTCAGCATCTCGTCCTCTGTGAACGTGTTGTGCTCACCGTTGTCCACCACCTCTACGTCCTGCTCCGCCACCATCTGCGGCTCTTCGCCTTGACGTCTCAGGTTGGCAAACGTTTTGCCGATGCTGCCCAGTTTCAGTTTTCGCAGATTCGTCGTCATAGTCGGCTGTGCTGCCTTTGCTCCGTCGCCGTTACTCATGCTGTTGTCGGTGCTGCTGCCTTCGCTTGCAGACACAACGCTCTCTGCCGCCTTCTCGGCATTGTGCTTGGCAATGGCCGTATGGCGGTTAACGCTGGGCTCGGCCGCGGCCACCTGCATAGCCGCCTTTGGCCTTTCGCCCATAAGTCTTTTAAACAGGGATTTCAGTCTCTTAGGGCAACGCCCCGAGGCTGCCCCTTCGTCGTCAGGCTGAGTTATCTGCGCTATCTCTATCAGCGTCAGCTCCACCAGCAGTCTCTTGTTGCTGCTCTGGCGGTAGTTTATGTCGCAGTCGTTGATAATACGCAGCGCCTTATACAGGAACGCCGAACTGCATTTGGCAGCCTGCGCCTTGTATTTCTCCGTCTGCGATGCACTCGCCTGCAGCAGCGGCAGCGTCTGTTCGTCCTTGGCCATCATCACGTTGCGCACGTGCACAGCCAGTCCGTTTATCAGGTGTCCGCCGTCGAAGCCCTTGTTTATTATGTTGTTCAGCAGCACCATCACGTCTGCCGCCTTGTTCTCCAGACACAGGTCTATGATGTTAAAGTAGTTGTCGGCGTCGAGCACGTTCAGGTCCTCAATCACCTTTTTATATGTGATGTTGCCCTGACAGAAACTTGCAGCCTGGTCGAACACCGACAGCGCGTCTCTCATTCCGCCGTCAGCCTTCTCCGCTATCACGTTCAGCGCCTCTTCCTCATAAGTTATGCCTTCCTTCTCGGCCACCATCTTCAGGTGGTTGATGATGTTGGGCACCGTCATGCGCTCAAAGTCATAAATCTGACAGCGTGATATGATGGTAGGCAGAATCTTGTGCTTCTCTGTTGTTGCCAGGATGAATATCACGTGTGCAGGCGGTTCCTCAAGAGTCTTCAGAAAGGCGTTGAATGCCGCTGTCGACAGCATGTGCACCTCGTCGATGATAAACACCTTATACTTACCCACCTGCGGCGGTATTCTTGTCTGTTCCATCAGAGCCTTGATGTTCTCCACCGAGTTGTTGCTGGCAGCGTCGAGCTCAAAGATGTTATACGAGCGCTGTTCGTTGAACGCCTTGCAGCTTTCGCATTCGTTGCAGGCCTCACCTTCAGCAGTAGGGTTCTGGCAGTTGATGGCCTTGGCAAAGATACGTGCGCATGTAGTCTTGCCCACGCCCCTGGGTCCGCAGAACAGGTAGGCATGAGCCAGCTTTCCGCTCTTCACCGCGTTTTTCAGCGTAGTGGTAAGAGCCGCCTGTCCCACAACCGAGTCGAAGGTCATAGGTCTGTATTTGCGCGCAGAAACAATATATTCTTTCATAATACAAAAAAATCAAAGCGAAGATAACGTCCTCATTGCGTGTGCGTAATCTTCAAGCCATGCTTGAATGTTATGCAGAGATGCCGCATATCTTATGCAAAGATATCGCAAATCGAATGCAGAATCATTAAGCCACGCTTAAATGTTATGCAGAGATGCAGTATATCTTATGCAAAGATATCGCAAATCGAATGCAGAATCATTAAGCCATGCTTAAATGTTATGCTGAGATGCCGCATATCTTATGCAAAGATACTTCAAATCGTACGAAAAACAAAATCTTATCAAATGTTTTGATTTATGTCTGACGTTTTTGTGGTTCTTGTTAGTAATTAAATAAGCACAACGTTTGGTATTATTACAGCGGACCTGCGCTTTTATCAGGAGTTAAAGTAGTTAAAGAAGTTATCGCCAACGGAGTTGGCTAGGAGTTAAAGTCATATGCAAACGTAGTACGTGTTTAAGTGAAGAATGAAAAGTGAAGAGTGAAAATCCAAATGCATTGTTGTCTTTTTTCGCAAGCACTACGTTTGCTATTGTGCCGGCGGATCTGTGCTCCGCCGGAATGAAATATCAGGATCTGCGATCCGATTACTTCCTATTTTGCGTTATCATGTTGTTTTAAACTCGCTTAGACATTTATATTTTTCACTTTTAGTTACGCTTTTGCGTCAGCTTTTCACCTAAACAATCGGTATTTTAAGCGGATTAAATAAATCCTTATATTCAATTCCGGCGGAGCGCAGATCCGCCGGCACAATAGCTTTGTCGTTTATTATCAATTCTATTACAAAGAAAAGAATCAACAAGGCATATGACTTTAACTCCTAGCCAACTCCGTTGGCGATAACTCCTCTAACTACTTTAACTCCCAATGACAATAGCGCAGATCCGCCGGCACAATAGCCTTGTCGTTTATTATCAATTCTATTACAAAGAAAAGAATCAACAAGGCATATGACTTTAACTCCTAGCCAACTCCGTTGGCGATAACTCCTCTAACTACTTTAACTCCCAATGACAATAGCGCAGATCCGCCGGCACAATAGCCTTGTCGTTTATTATCAATTCTATTACAAAGAAAAGAATCAACAAGGCATATGACTTTAACTCCTAGCCAACTCCGTTGGCGATAACTACTTTAACTCCCAATTACAATACCCAACAAGGCATTTGGATTCTTCACTCTTCACTCTTCGTTCTTCACTTAGAAAATGCTCCTTTAACTCCCAATTACAATACCATTATTGTCTGGGACTTTCAGCATCTTTGTTTTCTCACGATGCAAATGAACCATTATGCACCAAGGCGGTTGGTTGCTGGATGCTTGTGTCTGTAAATTCTTTTATGTCAGATGCTTACGTGCATGCGTTGTTGTCTGTTTTTTCGTTTTGTTTGTTCCGCCTACAGTACGGCTTCAAAAAAAATGCCGCTTTTGTTTACTTATTTATATAAAAAATATTACTTTTGCACCGGTGTTTCACATATTATATAATAACGTGGGGCATCATAAAAGAGCAAACATAAACCGGACTTTCATGGACGGAAATGTAAATTCGAACGACAATCTTGCGACGGCTAATAATGACGCTGGCGACGCCGTAGGCGTATCTCAACCTTTCAGATGGTACGTCGCGATAGTCAGCAATAACACCGAAAAAGTGTGTGCCGAAAAGATAGCTGCATTGGGCTACGACACATACGTTCCTACACAAAAAGAGCTGCGCCGCTGGAAGAACGGGCGCCGTAAAATCATCGACCGTATTGTTATTCCTGCAGCCGTCTTTGTGCGCTGCACCGAGGCCGACCGCCGCCATCATGTTGTCAACCTTCCTTTCGTAAAGCGCTTCATGGTCAACCGTGCCGCTGCCACCAACCAATACGGCTGGCATCCCGTAGCCATCGTGCCCGACCGTGAAATAGAGAAGCTCCGCTTTATCCTCTACAACTCCGATGCCGCCATCACTATCGAGCCCCTGCCGCTGCGTCTTGGCGACAAGGTGCGTGTCGTGCGCGGCAAACTCCTTGGACTAGAAGGGAACATCGTAAGATGCGAAAGCCACGACTCAGCCGATGCCGCCAATCTCGACATCGTAGTGCAGCTCGACATCCTCGGCTGTGCCCGCATGAACATATCGCCAACGGATCTGGAGAAAATATGAAAATGATTTATAATTCATAATTCATAATTCATAATTCATAATTCACAATTCATAATTCACAATTCACAATTGGGTTAGCTAATTAATGTGCCGGCGGATCTGCGCTCCGCCGGAATTGAATATAAGGATCTGCTGATCCGCTCAAACTACCGCTGTTTTACGAAAGTAAGTAAGGAAAAGCAGATGCAAAAGCGCAATCAGGCCTTGCGCAATTAAAAATTAAGGAAGTTAGTCTTGCAGTTGACGTGAAGCAATAAAGGCACATGGCTTTAACTAATGTTCCGGCGGAAGTAATCGGATCTCAGATCCTGATATTCCATTCCGGCGGAGCGCAGATCCGCCGGAACATAAGCAACGTAGTGCTTGCGAGGAAAGACAACAATGCATTTGGATTTTTCACTCTTCACTTTTCATTCTTCACTTAAACACGCACTACGTTTGCATATGACTTTAACTCCTAGCCAACTCCGTTGGCGATAACTTCTTTAACTACTTTAACTCCTGACATAGACATTACGGAATCCTCGTTCCGACCCAATTATGGCTCCACTTTAAAGCACGGGCATGCTTTGCGTGGGTTTAGGTCATGATGCCCTACGATAAGGGCTTTAGGAAACAGACGGTGCATTCTCTCTACTAAAGATTTCAAGGCTTTGCGCTGGGCTTCAGTCCTGGTGTCGGCCGGCTTGCCGTTGGCGTCAAGTCCGCCTTCGTAGCAGATGCCGATAGAGTGGGAGTTATGGCCTTCGCAGTGCGCCCCGACCTTTTCTATGGGCCGTCCGTCGTGCACGGTGCCGTCGCGTGTGATATAGAAGTGATATCCGATATCCCGGAAGTGTCTGTGCATTATATGGTCTCGCCGGCACTCCTCAAAGCTCAGGCTCCTCCCTTCGGGAGTCGCCGAGCAGTGAATGATGATAAGAGTAATTGTTCTCATCGGTCATGTAAGTTTACATACAACTCTGTAAGCCGAAAGCTGCGGCTACGGCCGACAGCACACTGATTACAGTCTGAATAATAATCTTAAAGATAGTTTTCTTCTGGTCGTTCATATTTATTATAAATTTAATATTAAGTTAAAGAAAAAGAGCCCCTCCAAACCTCCCCCGCGGGGAGGCTTCTAAGTGGCTTCTTTTCGTCACTCTGCGTAGGGCTGTTTTCAATCCGCTTAAACTATCGCAGTATTATGAAAGTGAAAACTTAAGAATGAAAATCCATATGTCTTGTGGGTTCAATTCAACCATGAGTTAAAGTTAGAGTCAACGGCAAACATAATGCTTGCGAAAAGGACCTACAATACAATTGGATTGACTAACGTCAAACTCTGTTTTTTCACTTTTCACTTAAATTCCTCCTCCTTCGCCGGTGTCAGCTACCGAGTATTTCGTGAGCTGTTTCACCACGGCGTCCTGTTTCAGGGTAGAGGTTGAGAGGTTACCGGTGGCACGTGCGCGGAGTTTCAGACCGCTGACATATTCGGCCACGTTGAAGGCGGCAACAGAGGCGGCACCCTTGCTCCTTATACCGACGGAGAATATCGCCAGGTCGTCCAGCTTAACGTTCTTGCCGTCTAGCAGCAGTTCCTTGATACATGCAATCATGTCTTTCAGCACACCGTGTATAACTCCGGGCGAGTAGGGAGTGTTGTGAGTAGACATGTGCTTGGCAAGCATCTCCGTGTCGTAAGTCTCGTCGCACACGGCGCGGGCGTACCATAGGTTATACCCCGTGTTGCCTTCCATCTTGTTCTGATACAATTTGTAACGAATCATAGTTTTTTAAGTTTTAAAGATTAATAATACGATTATAATTCACAATTCACAATTCATAATTAATTTATGGCGTCTGTGCTCCTCTTGTTAGGAGTTAAAGTAGTTATAATAGTTATCGCCAACAGCGTTGGCTAGGAGTTAGAGTCAAATGCATTATTGATTCTTATCGCAATCACTACGTTGGCTATTGTGCCGGCGGATCAGCGCTCCGCCGGAAAGGAGTATCAGGATTTTCAATCCGCTTACTTCCTATTTCACAAATTAGCTGCGCCGAACTCCGTTTCTTGTCAGGAGTTAAAGTAGTTATCGCCAACAAAGTTGGCTAGTAGTTAAAGTCAAATGCATTGTTGATTCTTCTCGCAACCACTACGTTGGCTATTGTGCCGGCGGATCTGCGCTCCGCCGGAAAGGAGTATCAGGATTTTCAATCCGCTTACTTCCTATTTCACAAATTAGCTGCGCCGAACTCCGTTTCTTGTCAGGAGTTAAAGTAGTTATCGCCAACAAAGTTGGCTAGTAGTTAAAGTCAAATGCATTGTTGATTCTTCTCGCAACCACTACGTTGGCTATTGTGCCGGCGGATCTGCGCTCCGCCGGAAAGGAGTATCAGGATTTTCAATCCGCTTACTTCCTATTTCATCAATTAGCTTACGCCGAACTTCTTTTAGCTTACGCTGAACTACGTTTCATAATTATCAATTTACTGAACTTTCTTTTGCAAAGATACAAAGCAGCAAAAGTCAGAAATGAGATAATGTGTAAAATGGTGAGTTACAGTGACTTAAAGTTACATAAACCTTTGCTTATCTCGCAATTTTTTCGTATCTTAGCTACATAATAACAGTCCCCGTTGCCGCAGGCATCTCACGCCTTTCTACGGAGCGACGGAGTCTTTAAGTCAAAGCAGATATGGAATGTTTCAAGATACGCACATACGGCCGTATGGAGCTTGCCCAGGCTTACTGCCCTGACATGAATCCCCGTGCCGCCTATCATAAGCTCTCGTTATGGATAGACCGCTATCCTAACCTTCGTGAACAACTCGCAGCCATAGGCGCATCGCCAAAGTCGCGCACCTATACGCCCGCACAGGTAAAACTGATCGTAGAGGCATTAGGGGAACCGTAGTGCGCAAGCAGGCTTGCGCAATTAAAAATTAAGAATTAAAAATTAAAAATTCAATTGCTTTGTTGGGTATTATAATTGGGAGTTAAAGTAGTTAGAGTAGTTATCGCCAACGGAGTTGGCTAGTAGTTAAAGTCATATGCCTTGTTGATTCTTTTCTTTGTAATAGAATTGATAATAAACGACAATGCTATTGTGCCGGCGAATCTGCGCTCCGCCGGAATTAAATATAAGGATTTTTTTAATCCGCTTAAAAATACCATAATAAGAACTTATAGCCCGAAGGGCTACACTTCAGTAACCGTGGGTGATACACCCACGGCTTGTGCAAGGCAAACTATGAGCACCCGAAGTGGTGCTATATTAGAGCAAATAACGGACATAATAGCAAACAAGGAAGTGACATAATAACAAGAGTAGCACCACTTCAGGTGCTCGCATTGCTAGAGCTTTAATCCGTGGGTAATGACCCACGGTTACCAAAGTTAAGCCCTTCGGGCAGCCGGTATATTAGGGCGCTGAGCGCAATCAGGCTTGAGCAATTAAAAATAAAAAGTGAAAACGTCTGGCGGAAAAGACTGATAGCTACAATGCATTTGGATTTTTCACTCTTCACTTTGATTCTATTGTGCCGGCTGATTGTACTACGTTTGCTAATTTTAAATAAGCTAGGATGCTGTTCAGCAATAAAAATAAAAAAATATGTTTTTTCATTTTGCATTGCTCTCACCTTTCATTATCTTTGCAGTGTTAATATTCTAAAGATATAATAATACTTGCCGGAGATGAAAAATCAATTTAGGGATATTGAACTGTCTAATTTCAGGGGATTTGACCATATAGAGATAAGCGCTCTGTCAAAAATAAACGTTTTTGTAGGTGCCAATAATGTGGGGAAAACCTCTGTACTTGAAGCTGTATTCATGCTTGCAGGTATGTCGAATCCGTTTATTCCTACACGAGTAAATTATTTGAGAACTTTGTCGGCTGTAAACGCAGATTTGAACAATGCAAGATACTTGTTCCATAATATGGATTTTAATAATGCACCCTTGTTGCGGGCAAGTATAGGTGACGGCGTAAGGCGTCTTACTTTTTCACCAATAATGAGGGGATCTGACGAACCATCCAACGGAACGTCAATCCATTCTGATATAATACGTCTTGACTTTAAGTTTGATACGAACCTAACGGGTGATTTCAATTTCCAGTCAGCATTGTTCCTCGGGTCTGATGGTAGCCTCCAGCAGACGATAGACAATAGGTATACGGAAGGGTTGAACTGTCTTTTTATTTCTACAGACAAGAATGACGGCAACGCTACAAATAATTTTGCATCGATAGTGAAATATAACAAGAAGCAGCTTGTTGTCGAAGCCTTGCAGGAATTTGACCCTGCTATCGAGACGATAGAAGCGCTGCCCGACGGACTTTACTTGAAACTCCGCAATATGTGCGAACTGTTGCCTATAAGTATGGCTGGCGACGGAATCAGACGTATGATAAATATCATATCCTCAGTATTCGTAGAGAATTATAATATTCTGTTGGTTGACGAAATAGACAATGGCATGCATTATAGTGCGCACAAACTGCTGTGGAGTGCCATTATGAAGTTTGTTGTTCGCCATGATATCCAGATGTTTGTTACAACCCATAATATCGAATGCCTGCAAAGCCTTGCTAATGCGATGAAAGAGGCTCCTGAGTTCCAGGCGGTAGCAAATGTATATAATATAGCCAGAACTGCCAAAGAGGGATTCCAGGCTTACAGGTATTCTTATGATGAACTGAAAGAGGCGATAGACAACGAAATGGAAATAAGGAGATGATGAGGAGTAATACTATTTTTGTTGAAGGCGTTGCCGACGAACGGTTTATATGGCAATTGGCAGAACATCTTTTTGGAGATATTTCAGAACGGATAAATATAATCAAGACTAATGGATGCTCCAATCTTATGTCACCCAAGAAGCAGACAGCATACATCAACCAGATGAAAAGAACATCTGCCGACAATGGGGTAAATCTTGTCATCTTCGACGCAGACGATGATTATGGCAAGAAAAAGGACGAGCTTGTAAAATGGAAGGAACAAAACAATGTGGATTTTCAATTGTTCCTGCTTCCAGACAACAGTTCTTCCGGCGAACTTGAAGACTTGTTGGAGCTTGTCATAAATCCTGAGAACCAACCTGTTATGGATTGTTGGAAAACTTATGAAGACTCTCTGAAAGAAATCGACTTGCCTTGGCGGAATGGGCTACCCCTTACAATACCTGCAAAGAAAACAAAGATATACGCCTATTTGGAAGTACTGTTGGGGGCTTCCGAATCAGAAAAGGAGAAAATCAAGGAGCGTGAAAGGAATTATCTTGACAGCAACCATTGGAATATGGATGCTGAAGCCATGTCAAACCTCATAGATTTTTTGAAGATAAATTTAGAGTAGAGACACGCACAGGGCAATAAAAACAAGTGCTTAAGCAGGTTTAAAACAACATGATAATGACAAAATAGGAAGTAATCGGACAGTTCTGGCGAAAATTAAAAGTTAAAAATCTAAATGTCTAAGCGAGTTTAAAACAACAATATAATGACAGAATTGGAAGTAATCGGATCACAAATTAGCTACGCTGACCTTCGGTTCTTATACTTTATTTCGGCAGATTAATTCTATTGATTGTCGGCTGCTCTCGGCATAACCAAATGAGATTTGCTTCTGCTCTCACTTGCACGACAATTGCAAATCAGCCGGCACAATAGCCAACGTAGTGCATCTTACGAAAGTGAAGAGTGAAGAACGAAGAGTGAAAAATCCAATTGCTTTGTTGGTCTGTTTCACACGTACTACGTTTGCATGTGACTCTAACTCCTAGCCAAGGCTGTTGGCGATAACTACTATAACTTCTTTAACTCCTGACAAGAAGCTCATGGAGCACAGATCTGCCGGCACAATACAATTGGCGAAACAAAAGCCTCCCCACGGGGGAGGTTTGGTGGGGCTTTTAATTCGCCCTTTCCCTCTCTACCACCATATACATCCGTCCCCGACTGGTTGTTTTCTGTTTAAAGCCAAGTTTTTTCATGGCTACGCCCACTTTGATGGTCGAGAGGGCACGTTTGATGAAGATGTTGATATGCTCAATGATATTCGTGGCGTTCACCAGCTTATACGGCTCGTTCTCCAGCGGCAGCCTGTAGTAGGTCACTATCAGTTCCTCTTCAACGTTAGGCACCTCGAACGACTTTATGTGGCGCGCCATGGTGTTAATCTCCGACCCGTTAAACCAGTAAGCCATGCCGCTGCGCCATAGTGCCAGCGCCTGACTGTATATGCCCTGGTAGTCATACCTCACGGTGCGCGGGTCGTCTATATAGTCAGCCTCAAAGGGCAGCCAGCGGCGGTTGCCCGTCTGATCCGTCAGAAACTGCATGTTGTTGCCCGTGCCGCAGAACGAGGCTATGTGCGCCCTGTTCTCCTTATACCTGCTGTAAGCCGCCCTCTCGTTTATCGTCTTCGTCGTTACGAGAGCCTTCAGCTGGTTCAGTTCCGGCGTGCGCATCGAGTCGATCTCTTCAAGACAGATGATAGCATATTCCGCCAGCGACAGCCTGTCGTCCTTCGTCATCGTGTCGCTGTTGGTCTTAGTATAAAAATACGGCCGCAGCTCCTCCGGCAGCAGATAGTTGAAAAACGTGGTCTTGTATATGCCCTGACGTCCTATCAGCACCATTATCACGTTGTTCACCACCTCCTTGTCGAGCAGCGACGCCACCATGGCCACGAGCCATTTTCTGAAACACATGTCAAACAGGCCCTGCGGGTCTTCGGTGTCATCCCATAAGTCGCCCTTCCTGACGTGCACCATAGCCGTCAGCGTGCCTATATGGTCGGTGGTGCCGTCCCATTCGGGCAGATTGTCAAAATACTCTTTAAACGGGTTCCATTCAGCCACGTAGTCAGACAGAATCACGTTGTGCAGGTCGATGCTTCTTACGTGCAGTCCTGCCTTGTTCATGGCCGACCACAGCGAGTTCTCCAGCCTGTCGGTTACTTCCAGCCATCTGTCGCTGCCTTCTGTCTTATATTCGGTCTTGCGTGTAATCACGTTAAACCTGAACGCTGCGTGCTCATCCAGAAATTTCTCGATAGCAGTTATGTCCACGCCCTTGGCGCGGTCGTTGGCATCGCTTTTCTCAATCTTCTGCACCCTCATCGAGGCGTGTTCGGCTGTGTGGGCAAAGCACGACTTCATTATCGCCCTCACGCTTGTGCTGTCATAGTCGCTGAAGCGCTCCACAGCCCATTGCGTGGCTTCGTCCTCGTTCACGCCGAGTCTGTTGAGATAATATCCCGCCTTCGACACATATCTGTTGTATGAACCCTTGCAGTATCTCACACCCTCGCGTTCCAGCTGCTTCTCTACAGCCCTCACGGCACGCTCAAGCGTAGTGTGATACTTTCTGTCGGTGCCCTTCTTTGCGGCAGCCTTCTTTTCGGCCAGCTCAATCGCTATAGGCTCGCTGCTAGTGTTCAGCGTCGCCTCTGCGTCATGACATATCACCGACAGCCGCCCAAGGTTCTTACACTGTCCGTCGGCCTCGCATCCCAGCAGGCGTGCGAAGTATTCGTTGCCCGTCCTGAATGCTGCGCCGTATATGGTGCTCATCTCGTTGGCGGTCATTTTGTCGGTCAGTCTGGTGCCCTTCACCTCATATCTGAACAGCACCCTCAGTCCGTTGCCCGATATCGTCTTATACACCATCATGGCATGTCCGTCGTCAGTCAGCGTCTTTCTGGCGCTCTCTACGTCTGCCACATGGTCAAAGTCGCACATACCCACGCCTGTCAGACAAACAAAGTTCTCCGGTCTTCTGCCGCCGTCGCATATCACGGCAGGCGTAAATGCCGGCATATGTTTCTTTATCTTCTGGGCGTCATCCTCCAGTTTGCAGCTTTTATAGTATCTGTATTTCTCGGTGTTCTCTGCCAGTGTGCCTGTGGTAACGATGTTAAATATCTCTTGCCATTCAATGCTCCGGCATTCCTGGCTGTACATGTTTTTGAAGATAGTAGATTGCATATTTTTCTTTTAGATTTAGTTTTTTGCCACGCAGACTGTCTGCGATGGCCACAAATATATAACAACATTTTGCAGCATTAACAAAATTGTCCCCACGGGGACAAAAAGTTTTTAAAAGATAGGAAATTTATAAATAAAGACACAAAGGAGAAGCTCTACAAGGCTATTGTGCCGGCTGATTTGCACGAGTTGTTGAGCATAGCGAAAAATCCGACGGTAGATATTATCAGAACCGAAGGTCAGCGTAGCTAATTTTCAATCCGCTTAAAATACCGCATATTTAAGTGAAGAGTGAAGAACGAAGAGTGAAAAATCCAAATGTCTTGCTATGAAAAGAATCAACGAAGCATTTGACTCTAACTCCTAGCCAACTTGTTGGCGATAACTTCTTTAACTCCTTTAACTCCCGACTCGAAAGCACATATCCGCCGGCTAAAGGTTAATGCTAACTTATAGCCCGAAGGGCTACACTTCAGTAACCGTGGGTGTTTCACCCACTGCCTGTAACAAAGCCAACTATGAGCATCTGAAGTGGTGCTATATTGTAGCAACTACCGGACATAAGAGCAGACAAGGAAGCAGGCTTGCGCAATTAAAAATTAAGAAAGTTAGTCCTGATGCTGACAAGAAGCAATAAAGACACATGGCTTCCTGTGCTATTGTCATAGGGAGTTAAAGTAGTTAGAGTAGTTATTGCTCACTAAGATGAGCTATGAGTTAGAGTCAATAGCAAACGCAGTACTTGCGAAAAGATCCAGCAAAGTATTTGGATTTTTCACTCTAAATTCCGCCAGGCATTTTTCACTTTTAATTTTCATTTTTAATTCACGCAGTGATAGGCTAGTAACCTTCTCTATAAACTCCTTACGCGCGCGCCCGAGGAATATAAGTGTTAATATCCATTTTGGATGAGACAAAAAACAAATATTATATAAAAGTTACGAAACCTACTTACCACCCTATCACACTCTGGTGCCTGTTTTGTTGCGATTTCAGAACTTGTGCCGAGTATAAGGTGTTGATAATAAATGATATAAAGTGCTTCGTGATGGCGTGGAGTATATCACTGCAACCTTACAGGCAAGGTTGTCACTTTTATGCGAAAATATGCCGAAAAAAGCGAGAAAAAAAACGTTAACAATGTTAATATCCAAATTTTGGATGACAAAAAATTAACATTCATTATATGTTGAAAATCGACTAAAATGAGCAAAAACGTGATAAGGTTACAGTAAGGTGATTATGCTCTAGATATGTAAAGATAAATTACTAAGAATAGAGGTAAGCAACGAAGTTATGACAATACTCTACAAAGCACATGGCTTAACTTCATAACTCCAGAAAAGCAATCATTTCTGCATAGAAAATCATTGTTTTTCCCCTCGAAACTCACTGAGTTTTACCTCGCAAATCACAACGTTATGAAAGAAATAATAATAGCAAAAATAGATTCAAAGCTCTATGATACAACATTCAATAGGTACAATCAACAGCATTATAATTCAAAAAATGCAATGGTATTTAATTTTTAACTTTTAACCATTCATTTCCGCTAGAACGTTTCATTTTTAATCTTTAATTAATAATTGCGCAAGCCCGATTGTGCTTTGCGCCTGTTTCTCACTTAGATAATGACTGATACATTACAGGATAATAAACGAATAGCAAAGAATACATTACTATTGTATGTGCGTATGCTATTTATGATGGCTATAAATCTGTATACATCAAGAGTTGTTTTAAATACACTGGGTGTAGAAGATTATGGTATATACAATGTGGTAGGTGGTGTTGTTGCCATGTTTGGCTTTATTAATGGTTCTATGGCATCAGCAACACAACGATATATTACATTTGCATTAGGTAAAGGGAATTTTGAAAATTTGCAAAAGGTTTTTAGTACTGCATTACAAATTCATTTACTGATATCCTTACTTATAGTTATATTAGGTGAAACTGTTGGCTTGTGGTTTATGTATGAACAAATGAAGATCCCTGCAGACAGAATGGATGCTGCTTTTTGGGTATTACAATGTTCTATAATGTCAACTGTTGTAATGATATTAAGTGTACCATATAACGCTGATATTATTGCACATGAGAGAATGTCTGCATTTGCATATATATCTGTGTTGGAAGTTATATTAAAACTTGCAGTCGTGTATGTTCTTTTAATATTTTCATATGATAAGTTAGTGTTATATGCTTTTTTAATTCTATCTGTACAGATACTTATTCGATTTTGTTATAGCTGTTATTGTAATAAGCATTTTGAAGAGTCTAAGTATTCATGGATATGGGATAAATCTCTTTTTAAAGAAATGACAGGTTTTGCAGGGTGGAGCTTGTTCGGAAATCTATCGGCTGTTTTATTTGGTCAAGGTCTAAATATGCTGCTTAATGTTTTCTTTGGCCCTGTTGTTAATGCTGCTCGCGCTATTGCTGTTCAAGTTCAAGGCGCCATACAACAATTTGTTGGAAATTTCCAAATGGCCTTAAATCCTCAAATAACCAAAACATATGCTAAAGGAGAATTAGATGAAATGCATAAACTTATGTTTCGTAGTGCTAGATTCTCGTTTTATCTTTTGTTCTTCCTTTCATTACCTGTATTGTTGGAAACAGATTTTATACTAACGATATGGTTGAAAACAGTACCGGAACATACTATTATATTTCTGCGTATAATGATATGTATATCATTAATATTTACTCTATCAAATCCATTAATGATAGCAAATCAAGCAACTGGAAAAGTTCAAAAATATCAGATAATATGTGGTTCAATACAACTTCTTATTTTACCTATATCATATGTGTTTCTTAAGTTTGGCTTTCCTGCATATTCTGTGTTCATTGTTCATTTTATAATTGAATTAATTACTCAATGTGCTCGTATGATATTATTAAAACCTTTGATAGGACTAAAAGTTAAAGATTATTTATGTAACGTATATTCGAGAGTGTTTTTAGTTGTTGTAATTTCTGTTATTATGCCATTAACAATATATTTGACCATGTATGATACCGTAATACGATTTTTTTTAATTTGCATAACATCATTTTTATCTGTATCAATTGTTGCGTATAGATTTGGACTATCTAAAAAGGAGCGAGAATTTGTTAAATCTAAATCTGTTATAATTCTGCAAAGATTTTATCCTAATAATAAATAAATCAAGTAATATGAATGCTAATTTTAAATCAGGAAAGATAAAATTGGTTTATTGGAATGAACCTAATTTTGGAGATATGTTGAGTCCATATATAGTAGGTAAATTAAGTGGACAGAAAATAATATATAAAGACCATTATCGTAGTGTGAAGGTCTGTTTCCGTAAATTACTAAAAAAAATACTTTTTTTCAAATTCAAAGAGATACAATCAATACTATTTTGGTGGGAGAAAAATTTACTTGCAGTAGGTTCTATAATAGGTACAGGAAACAAACATTCTATTGTATGGGGTAGCGGATTTATTAATGAAAAACAAATATTTAAAGGTGGTAAAATATATGCTGTTCGTGGAAAATATACTGATAACAAATTAAAAGAAGAAGGATTTATTGGTTCTTATGTTTATGGAGATCCTGCATTGTTAATACCATTATTAATTTCTCCGTCAGAAAATAAAACAACAGATATTGCGATTATTCCCCATTTGTCAGAAACAGACTATTTTAAGGAAAAGTATGGGGATTTATATAAAGTGATAGATTTACGTACGAGAGATATAAAGCGAGTAATAATAGAGATAACATCATGCCGCAGAATATTGTCAACATCACTTCATGGAATAATTGTTTCTCATGCCTATGGCATACCTGCTTTATGGATAAGGCATAATGTTTTACATGATAGCAATTTAAAATTTTACGATTATTTCAGCTCTGTTGGAATTAAAGAATATGAGGGTTTGACAAATATTGATGAAATATTATCTTCGGAACAAAGTTATATTGAATGTTTTAATAATAATAAAGAAAAAGAACTTCCGAATATTGATATAAAAACAATACAGAGAAATTTGTTGTCTGTTGCTCCTTTTAATATAGAAAGTGAAGTATTAGCAAAATTTGATTTATAAAAGTCATTGTGAAGCAAGAAAAACATGAAACTATATTAAGAAATAGCAGTATTGTTTTATATGTATGATATATGTAAAAAATAGTTTATAAGCACGATAAAATATGTATAATCCAAAAATATCCGTAATAGTTCCAGTTTACAATGTAGAGAAATATCTTTCACGCTGTATTGACAGTATTCTAGCACAAACATTTACTGATTTTGAATTATTGCTAATAGATGATGGAAGTAATGATAATTCTGGAAATATTTGTGATGATTATGTTAAAAAAGATAATCGAATTAGAGTATTTCATAAAGAGAACGGAGGGGTGAGTTCCGCTAGAAATTTAGGCCTAAACAAGGCAAAAGGGGAATGGATATGCTTTGTTGACAGTGATGATACTGTTTCAGTAAAATATTTATATAATATGTCTAATTTTATTAGATATGAGGATATGTTGATATTATCTAACTATCGTGATAAAGACAAATCAGATTGTATTATTAAGCTTGATAACGTAACGTTATATAAAGATGAAATTGTTAGATATTTTATTGCAAATAAAGTTTTAACATTATCAGGTCCGTATTCAAAATTATTTAATAATGGAATAATTAGAAAATATTCACTTCGATTTCCTGATAGTATACAGATGGGTGAAGATACGATTTTTTTAATAAGGTATTTGAATTGTGTATCATTGGTAACTATTGTTGATGTTTGTGATTATTTAGTTTGGGATACAAAGGGATCGTTGTCTTCAAAGTACTATTCCTTTGAAAATGAATGGAATTGTTATAAGATTTTGAAAAGTGAGATACTTACGTTTTTAACGAGATTTGGACAAGTTTATGACAACCCAATTAAAATTGCTTGGGAAAATAGGACTGGTGATACATTTAATCGCTGTCTACAATGTTTATATAGACAGGAAAAATCACTAAGTTTCTCTGAGAAATTAAAATATCTGGATTCTATACCTTTGTCGGATATAAAAGAATTTTCTTTATATTATAACCCTAAGAAAGTTAGGAGAAAACTCCTTAAATTCTTGATAGTTAATCATTTATATTATTTATATATTATTGCAGGAAACTTTGATAAATTTAAATAAAAGTATTATATGGTATTGTATTGGATTATATTTATAATCATATTATTCTTTTCATTAAAAGATTGGAAAAAAACTGTTATAATGTGGTTTCCTGTCCAAATGCTTTTTAATGAATGTATCTGTTTAAAATACACTTCCCCTGCAGTCTCTTTGGTTCTAGCTGTAGATATGCTCCTTTTAGCAGAATATTTAATTAAGCGTCCTTCAAGAAACTTAAATAATAGTCCATATTTATTTAAAGTTGCTTTTATTGCATATTTAGTTTCTTATGGTATTTCTATGATTTTTTCTATTCTACCTTTTACAGAAGCAGCTACAGGAACTATAAAATATTTTATTCAGAGCTTTATCCTTGTATTCTTATTTCAAAAAGCTTTGTATGATAGAAATGATATTAAATTGTTTTTTAAAACAAGTCTTATTGTTATAATATTAATCATTGCACTTGGATTATATGAGTCTATCATGAAAGATAATCCTATACTTGACTATATTTATCTTCATGCGCCTACAGATTTAATAATAGGAAAAATGTATTATGTACCTCCATTTTTGGGTTTGAGTGATGGCTTGAGTATGCGTTTTGGTATGGTACGTACCTTTTCTTTTTTTGGAATACATATAGCATTTGGTTGTGCTTGTATTTTATTCTTATATTTGTATATTTATATTTTAAAGCATAATTATTTTTATCTAAAAAAAAATAGGATAATTTGTGGGGCTTTGCTTTTGTTATTAGGTGTTTTATTGAGTAATTCAAAGACCCCAATGGTAGGATTATTGTTTTTCTATTTTGCTTTTTTTAGTTTAGAGCAAGTTTTGAATTTTAAGACAATAGTATCATTATGTATAATAATTGTAGCAATATTTTTTTATGCTCCAAATTACCTTAATAATATAACTGCTTTGTTTGACTCAACTGTAGCTGAAGAGGGGGGAGGTAGCAATGTCGCAATGAGAATAAGGCAGTTTGATGTAGCTATAAATATGTTTCTTAATAATCCATTGTTCGGAAATGGAGTTGGATCTATATCTACGATGATGAAGATAGGTAATAATGCTGATTTGTTAGGAGCAGAGAGTTCATGGTTAAAGATTTTGCCAGAACGGGGAATGATAGGTGTTATTGCTTACATAATATTGTATATACAGATTTACAAAAAATGGAAAATGATTATGAATAATCGAGAGTTATTATTCTTTTTATTTGGACTTTTAGCGATGGAAACAGCTACGGGCTTTATGAACTTCTCTTTATACGGTAGTATTTTAGTGTGTATATATAGGTTAAAAGTTTTAGAAAGGTATAAAATAGATAATTAGTAGAATCTATTGTAGATACTTTTATTTTTTATAATCTATTAATTAATTTTTAACTTTTAAAAATGCAGGTATTTTCAATGCTTGATATGTTATCAAATTTTTTAGTTATTAAGCTAATTTAAAAATTGAGGAAATAAAACTTATTCTTTATGATTATATTAGTATGAAGAATATAGAATATAAAATAAAGATAATGATGAAGGACTTATAAATCCAAAAACACTAAGAAATATTAGAATTTATGAAAATAATACATTTTAACTCAGGCTTGGGGAATCAAATATTCCAATATATGTTTTATTTATATATAAAGAATCAAACAAAAGAAAATGTATATGGATATTATAATAAAAAATGGCTAAAGCAGCATAATGGTCTTGAAATACATAAAGTTTTTGATATTATATTGCCTAACCATAATAAGATTTCTGATATAGTTGCTTTTTTATGCAGAACAATAAATAAAATAATACCACAAAATAGAATCTATTCAACAGATAAAAATTTAAATCTAAAATCTATTTATTTCACAGGGTATTGGCAAGATAAAAAGTTTTTTAAAGATTTGGATTTTAATCTTACATTTCGTGTTAATGTTTTAAATGAAAAAAATAGAGATATAGTTAAGGTTATAAAAGGAACGAATGCTGTAAGTATTCATATTAGAAGAGGTGATTATTTGAAAGAAGCATCTAAATATGGTAATATATGTACTCTGGAATATTATAATAAAGCTATAGAAATAATTAGACGAAAAGTAGAAGAACCAACATTCTTTATATTTTCAGATGATATTGAGTGGGCTCGAAAAAACTTCCATCTAGAGAAAGTATTTTTTGTAGACTGGAATTGTGGTACAGATAGTTATTTAGATATGTACTTAATGTCTTTGTGCCAATCACATATAATAGCTAACAGTTCTTTCAGCTTTTGGGGCGCATATTTATCAAAAATAAATAACATAACTATATGTCCTAAAAAATGGTATAACGATGAAGTATCACCGGATATAGCTCCTGATGAATGGATAAAAATATAAAATGTTAGAATATGAATAATGATGTATTTGTTTCAATATGTGTTCCTATATATGGTGTAGAAAAGTATATCGAACGATGTGCTGTAAGTTTGTTTGAACAAACTTATCAAAATATTGAATATATTTTTGTTAATGATTGTACACCTGATAACAGTATAGAAATTTTAAAAGATATTATAGAAAGATATCCTGAAAGGAAACCTAATGTCCGTATTATTTGTCATGACAAAAATCGTGGATTAGCTGCTGCAAGAAATACTGCTGTGGATGCTGTTAATACGGAGTTCCTTATGCATGTAGATAGTGACGATTGGGTTGACAAGAAACTTGTTAAAGAACTGGTATTAATGCAGAAAAAAAATAATGCAGACATTGTAACAGCTGATGCTATAGCTTATTATCCAAATAAAAAGAAAACATTTAAAGTCTTAAGAACAACAGATGTAAAAGAATTGACCTTAAATACAATATGGGGTACACAAAGGACACAAGTCTGGGGACGTCTTATAAGGAAAAGACTATATACGGATAACAGTATTCGTGTGTTAGAAGGGTGTAATATGGCTGAAGATTATCAAGTTATGCCACGATTAATTTATTATGCCCAAAAAGTAGAATGGGTTGATAAGGCTTATTATCATTACATTGGTTTAAATCCTTCAAATTATACAAATAATTTTTCATTAAAGAATTATAAGCAAGCAATTCAATCATGTCAGATAATCTATGATTTTTTTTCAGATAAAGGACAAGAATATGTTGATATGTGTAGAAGGAGTGAAATGTCTTCATGGTTTGGACGTTTAAGAACAAGTTTGTTGCGAGGTGATAGTGTTAGATCTATAAGCATAGATACAAAAAATAAGATAAAACTTCTTGATAAAAGATATCTTTCTGTAGTTCCTTTTTATATACGAGTAATATATTATTTACCAATGAATGTTGCAAGATTCTACTTAAAGTTTGCTATGAATGTTAAAAATAGAATCAAATTTATTTGTAAATGACAAATTAAAAGACACTGTCCAAAATTTTGTGTAAATGTAAACAGGATTAAGTTGTAAGTTACTTTTTAATTCTGTATTGGTAAAGTTCCACAAACTTATTTTATTCCAATTTCTTTATTGATTAATTATAGTATAAACATCGAACTATAAACTCTGATTCTATGCTTTCTAAGATATTATTTCTATTTTCATTATCATTTATAAAAACAATTTATTTCAATTTCCATTATTTACCATTTAAACAAGCAATAAAACTTCCTATAATATTGCGTCATGTACGTTTCAAATCTTTAAAAGGAAAAGTGATAATAGACTCAGATCATATTTATACAAATATGATAAAATTTGGTTTTAAATCAGCTAATTATTGGCGTCCAAATGATTATACGACATTGGATTTAAGACAAGGAACAATGATTTTAAAAACAAATTTTATTTTACGTGAATGTGCGCATATTAGATTAGAAAATGATGCCATATTAAAATTTGGCTCGAACTTTGATGCTGCAACAAATTTAAATATATGGTGTATGAAATCTATAGCATTTGGTGACAATGTTCATATTGGATGGGATGTTACTATTATGGATACAAACGCTCATAAAATATATGATTGCAATAATAATCTTTATAAGAACTATATATCTCCTATATCCATAGGAGATTATACTTGGATAGGTATGAAATCAATTGTTTTAAAAGGAACAATAATTCCTAATCATACAATAATAAGTGCTGGTGCTATTGTTAAAGGCATATTTAATAAGGAGTATACAATTCTTTCTGGTAACCCTGCTGTTAAAGTTGCAGAAGGATATACCATTACAGATGATTTTTGAATTTTCTGATAAAAAATAAAGTTTTCAAAATGATTGAATTATCGAAAGTTTCACAGATGATCAAGCCATCATTAACAAGAAAGTTGTTTAATATGGCGAAAGAGTATGATGATGTAATAGACTTTACATTGGGTGATCCTGATGTTCCTACAAACGATGCAATAAAGCAGGCTGGTTGTGATGCAATCTTAAAGAATAAGACAAGATATTCTCAAAATGCAGGTTTGTTGGAATTGCGTAAAGCAATATCAAAATATTGCGAAGATATGGAAGGTCTTAAATATAATCCTGAAACAGAAGTAATAGCAACCGTAGGAGCAATGGAAGGATTGTATCTGGCATTGTTGGCTATTCTTAATGAAGAAGATGAGGTTATAATACCAGCACCATATTATGTAAACTACCGACAGATGGTGATGATGTGTCATGCTACTCCTGTTATTGTTGAAGATATGGAGAATGCAGATGAGTTACAATGTTCATTTGATGCGATAAAAAATGCAGTCACAGGTAAGACAAAAGCAATAATCTTGAATACTCCATGCAATCCAACAGGCAAAGTGATGTCTCAAGACTTTCTGAAAAAGATTGCTGCGTTGGCTATAGAAAATAATTTGATTGTTTTAACTGATGAAGTGTACAAATGCCTGATATATTCTTCTGAAACAGTGAATCGTTCTATTGCTCATTTAGAGAATATGAAAGACAGAACAATTTTAATTAATAGTCTGTCTAAAGAGTTTTGTATGACAGGTTGGCGTATTGGATATGTTTGTGCTCCGGAGGAGGTTGTTGTTGCGATGACAAAACTGCAAGAAAATGTTGCTGCTTGTGCTCCATTGGTTTCTCAATATGCTGCAATAGAAGCTCTTCAAGCAGACAAACATTATTCATCAAATATGGCAGAGATATTTGCCAAACGCAGGAATGTTTTGTTGGAAGAGTTTGCAGATTGCAATAAACTGTCATGTAAGGCTCCTGAAGCAACTTTTTATGCTATGGTAGATATAAAAGCAACAGGTATGAAGTCGGAAGAATTTGCTTATGCATTATTAAAAGCTGTTCATGTTGCGGTTGTGCCTGGTATAACATATGGCGATATGTGTGATAATTTTGTACGAATAGCTTTTACCTTGGATGAAACAAAATTACGTGAAGGTATAAGAAGGATAAAACAATTTGTAAATTCATTATAATAAAAAATGGCATCTAAAATAGTAAAAGCGGTAAAAGATCCGTTTTGGGCATGTGGTGTAATCTTACGCCAAATCTCACCCATAATTAAGGATGATGAAACATTTATAAAGATTGAATATTTCTTTGGCAGGAAACGTATCTTAAATCTCAAATCACCAAAAAGATTTAATGAAAAGTTACAATGGCTTAAATTAAATTGCAAGCGTCAGGATTATACCCAAAAGGTGGATAAATATGAGGTAAAAAAAATTGTTGCGGATATCATTGGTGAAGAATACATTATTCCTACGTTAGGAGTTTGGGATAATTTTGATGATATCGATTTTGATAGCTTGCCTAATGAGTTTGTTCTTAAATGTACACATGATAGTGGAGGTCTTGTAATATGTAAGAATAAGTCGGAGCTAGATATTGAATATGCTCGGAAAAAGATAAATAAAAGCTTGAAAAAGAAATATTTTTATGAGCATAGAGAGTATCCTTATAAAGATGTTAAGCCTCGTATTATAGCTGAAAAATATATGGCAGATGAAACAGGCTGGCAGTTGAAAGATTATAAAATATTTTGCTTCCATGGTGAGCCTAAATTTATAGAAGTGGATTATGACCGTTATGTTGGGCATAAATTAAATGTATATGATTTGGATTGGAATTTTATTGACTTCTATATGACTTCTCCAAATGATAAAAATGTCAAAATTGCCCGCCCTGAGCGTCTTGATGATATGTTGGAGTTGGCTCGAAAGCTGTCAAAGGACGATTTGTTCGTTCGCGTTGACTTTTATTCTATTGGTGATAAATTATATTTCGGTGAGTTGACCTATTGCCCTGGATGTGGTATGATTGATTTTCACCCAGATGAATATGATTATAAATTAGGAGAAATGTTACATTTGCCAATGAAATGATGAATATTTGTATATTTGTTAAGAATCTTACAAGCGGTGGTGCAGAGAAACAGTCGGTGCTATTGGCTAAGGCATTGTCTGATTGTTATGAAACGCATTATATAATCTTTAATGGCGAGAAGGTTCACCAAAAGTATATGGATATGTTGAAGGAGGATTCCAAAATTCATATACATTATTTTAAAGGAGGACATGGTGCCAGATATAATGAGTTTGTTAAATATTTAGAGCATAATAATATAAAGGCTATATTCTCATACCTTACAGCGGCTAACTTTTATGCCTGTATGGCCGGTAAGAAGGTTAAGGCAAAAGTTTTTACAGGATTAAGAAATGCAGAACTCCCTGTATTGAAATGTATTGCCGACAGAATGTTAACAAATAGATTTGCTGAAATGGCGATATCTAACAGCTATTCAGGCAAAGTGAATTTTGTGGCGAAAGGTTTCAATGAGAGTAAGATAATAGTTATTCCAAATTGTTTTGAAAATATTAAGCCTTATATAGAAAAGGCCGAAAATAAGACACTGCATATAATTACTGTTGGCCGTTTTGTGCCACAAAAAGATTATGAAACAGCTATACATGCTATAGCAGAACTTAAAAAGAAGTGTAACAATATTGCATTCGACATAGTTGGATACGGTGAGCAGGAAAATCAAATCAGGGAATGGGTAAAAGCATATAATATAGATGATATAACATCTATATATATCAATCCTGATAATATTGCAGAGTTGTTGGATAATGCAGACATCTATTTATCGACATCTTTGTTTGAAGGTACAAGTAATTCTATTATGGAGGCAATGAATGCCAATCTCCCAATAGTAGCAACAGATGTCGGTGATAACGGGAAACTTGTAAGAAGTGAAACTAATGGCTACTTATGTGAGAAAAAAGATTATTCGGATATTGCAGATAAACTGGAAATCTTAGCCAATGACAATAACTTGCGTATAAAGATGGGAAAAGAAAGCAAAGTGTTGTTAAAGGCAGAGTATTCCGTTGATAAGTTCAGACAATCATATATAAATCTTTTAGAAAGTGTTGCTTTCTAAGAGATTCGTTTAATTAATTATTTGTGGATATCTCTGTTGTTATATCCAATACTCATTATTAAAATAATTTTTCTATGTATGACTTACATCAGGCGTACCGTACCTTCTTTGGTAAGGGTGATGCCTTATATCAGTTATTTTCGCCATACCGCATTTGTCCGTTAGGCGCGCATGTTGACCATCAGCACGGACTTGTAAGCGGTTTTGCCTTCGACAATGGCATTGATTTCTTGTTTTCGGCTACAGATACGGGAAAGGTAGAAATGGCCTCGTTGAGTTTTGAAGGACTGATGACTTTCAACGTTCAGAAGCCTGTGGATGAAAAACAAAACAATTGGGGCGACTATCTGCGTGGGGCTGTATGGGCTTTACAGCAGGACTATCATCTGGAAAAAGGTGTGCGCGGAATAGTTAAAGGCTCAATGCCGGTAGGCGGAGTATCCTCGTCGGCAGCACTGCTATGCGGATTTGTAATGGCTATAGCAAAGGTAAACAACATAAGCCTTGACAAAATGCACGTGATAAGCTATGCAAGCAAGGCTGAGCGCGAATATGTAGGCTTGCGAAATGGTATATTGGATCAGGCCTGCGTGGTGTTGTGTGAGTCAGACAAACTGCTGTATCTTGACACAGAGACATCAGAGTATGAACTTATTCCTTTTGGTAGCGGCAATGTGCAGATGCCGTTCAAAATAGGAGTATTCTTCAGTGGAGTGACACGTAAGCTGACGGGCACCGACTATAACTTGCGTGTGTCTGAATGTAAAACAGCTGCATGGATTACAGAAGCATACATGAACAAGCCGCTGAAGGAACTGGAAGATACGCGCCTTAGAGATGTACCTGAATCTGACTTCGTGAAATATGCCGACCTGATGCCTGAAAGATTTGCCAAGCGTGGAAGGCATTTCTATACAGAATGTGAGAGGGTGAGAAAAGGTGTTGAAGCATGGAAACGTGGTGATATAGAAGCTTTTGGAAAACTCATATTTGAGAGCTGTGAAAGTTCGATAAACAATTATGAATGTGGCTCAAAAGAACTGATTGCCTTATATGAAATAATGCGAACAACTGATGGCATATACGGCGGACGGTTCAGCGGAGCAGGATTTAAAGGAGCATGTATAGCCTTGGTTGATCCGTCGAAGGAGGAACATATAAAACAATATGTAAGTGAAGAATATTTGAAGCGTTTTCCACAATATAAAGACACCTTTGAAGTGTACTTCTGCAACCCGAGTAACGGAGTTGAGTTTCTTTAAAATTATAACAGAATAAGCTAAATATGAAAAATATAGTAATAGCAGCCGGATATGCAACGAGGCTTTATCCGTTGACAGAGAATTTTCCGAAACCACTGTTAGAAATAGGCAACAGCACTATCTTAGGCAGACTACTTGACGATATAGATAGAATTGATGATATTGACGAGCATATCATTGTAACAAATCATAAGTTTGCAGGCCATTTTGAGAAGTGGGCAGGAGAGCATAAAATGTCAAAACCGGTAAGAATTATTGACGACGGGACAGAGACTAACGAGACACGCCTTGGAGCCGTTAAGGATCTGCTGCTGGCCATTGACAGCTGCAATGTGGATAACGACATGATGGTCGTGGCGGCAGACAACATACTCGACTTCTCGCTGCAAGGCTTTGTAGGTTTCTTCAAGGAGAAAGGCACGTCTGTGATAATGTGCCATAACGAACCCGAACTGAAGAAGCTGCAGCGCACAGGAGTGATTGCCGTTGATGAAAACATGAAGGTGCTGCAGATGCAGGAAAAGCCGGAAAAGCCAATATCAAACTGGGCTGTTCCTCCATTTTATATCTACAGCAAAAAGGATTTACCGCTTATTAAAGACTGCATGAACCATGGTTGTGGTTTTGATGCTCCAGGCAACCTTGCTCACTATCTATGTGAGAGTACCGACATGCATGCTTGGATTATGCCGGGAAAAAGGTTTGACATTGGAAGTTTGGATAGTTATGAAGAAGCTAAAAGTTTATTTGGTACATTGTAGTGTGTAAGGAATACATCTTAGTGAAAAGTTAAAAGTGAAAAACGAAAAATCCAATTGCCAGCGTAGTGCTTGCGACAAGAATCCACAAGACATATGGCTCTAACTCCTAGTTATATTATTTTATTCTCTTCCCTCTAATCAACAGCCAAAGGGCAGAGAGGCACGAAAGAAGAATTATGCCGGCGTGCTGGGCTGATTCTTTTATATTGAGAAAAAACTTTGACATGGACTTTTGCTTATGACGAGGCAAAAGTAATGATTTATTTTTAATCCGGAAAATTTTATGAAAATTGTTGTTACCGGTACCCGTGGCATCCCTAATGTCATGGGCGGAGTGGAGACGCACTGTGAGGAACTGTTTCCGAGAATTGCAGCCATGGGCGAAGACGTAACGGTGATAAGGCGTAAAAGCTACGTCAGTGACGGCCTGAAAGAATGGAAAGGTGTAAAGCTGGTGGACATTGAGACACCGAAAAAGAAGTCGTTTGAAGCCATTATACATACGTACAGAGCCATAAACAAGGCGAAGAAACTGGGAGCAGACATACTGCACATACACGCCATAGGACCGGCTCTGCTGGTGCCATACGCCAAGATGCTGGGCATGAAGGTGGTGTTTACGCATCATGGCCCTGACTACGACAGGGACAAATGGGGCAGGGCTGCCAAAGCGGTGCTGAAGCTGGGTGAGCGCATGGGGTGTATGTTTGCTGACGATGTAATAGTGATCAGCGACGTGATACGCAACCTGATTAAGGAGAAATACGGACGTACAAAGAACGTGCATCTGATATATAACGGCGTGTCGGAGCCTGAGGTGTGCGACTATCCCGAGTATTTTGAGGAACTGGGCATAAGGAAGGGCCGCTACATATTGGGCATGTGCCGCTTTGTGCCGGAAAAGAACCTGCACCATCTGGTGGAAGCGTTCGGGAGAATTAAAAATGAAGAATTAAAAAGTAAAGACGGCGGCGACGATGACATAAAGCTGGTGCTGGCTGGTGACACAGACTTTGAGGACGACTACTCAAGGGGACTGAAAGAGATGGCAAGGAAGAACGGCGTGGTGCTGACGGGATTTGTGAAGGGCCGTAAGCTGCACTCGCTGCTGACCAACTGCATGTGCTACTGTCTGCCGTCGAGTCATGAGGGCCTGCCGATAGCGTTGCTTGAAGCGATGAGCTACGGCGTGAAGGTGATAGTGAGCGACATACCGGCAAACCTGGAAGTGGGCCTCGACAAAGACGACTACTTCCCTGTGGGCAACGTGGACGAGCTGGCGAAGAAACTGAAAGAGGTGATAAGCCGTGAGCCACAGCACATAGACTACGACATGGCAAAGTATGACTGGGACAAGATAGCGAAGGAGGTAAGAGGGGTATATTGTAATTTGGAGTTAAAGTAGTTAGGGGAGTTATCGCTCACTAAGGTGAGCTAGGAGTTAGAGTCAAATGCTAACGTAGTGCTTGCGACAATAACCAACAAAGCTATTGTGCCGGCGGATCTGCGCTCCGCCGGAATTGAATATAAGGATTTATTTAATCCGATTACTTCCTATTTTGTTTTTAGGTAGTTAAAGTAGTTAGAGGAGTTATCGCCAACAAGTTGGCTAGGAGCATATTTAAGTGAAGAACTAAGAGCAGGCGCAAAGCGCAATTAAAAATGAAAAGTTAAAAGTGAAAAAAACATGCGCAAATATTATTGGTAGTTAAAGCCTCCAATTGCAAACGTAATGCTTACAAGTAGAAACCACAATACATTTGGATTTTTCGTTTTTCACTTTTAACTTTTCACTTTCGTAAGATGCACTACGTTGCTATTGTGCCGGCGGATCTGCGCTCCGCCGGAATTGAATATAAGGATTTATTTAATCCGATTACTTCCTATTTCGTTTCTAGGTAGTTAAAGTAGTTAGAGGAGTTATCACTAACGGAGTTGGCTAGGAATTAGAGCCATATACTAACGTAGTGCGTGCGATAATAATACGCAACGCACATGTAGTAGCTCCATAGCCCATAAGGCTGTTAATACAGTCTCCTGTTCACTATATTTATACATAAAGAGGTCATGCCATTATTCCTGACGGGGTAGTGGCATGACCTCTTTTGCGTTGTATATATGATGACAGGTTTGTAGGTAGTGATTTTTATATATGGAATAATTCAGAGAAAACATGTCTTCTATGGAAGACATATGTCGGTAAATATGCTTTCTATAAAATAACTAATAATACAAATGGTTGGAAGTTTTATGTTTTTGGCATTTTTCAGTTAAAAATATTGTATAAATCTCTTTTTGTTGTTACTTTTGTAAGAGTAAGAAAATTATTCTTGTGAAGTTAAATCTATAAACAGCAAAACAATGAGCAAATATATATATAAGCTTAACGATTATCATGCAATAAAAAAGGCAGCCATATCCATTGACGGAATAACAGTGCTTTCCGGAATAAACGGATGTGGCAAAAGTACATTGTCAAAGTGGCTGTATTATATAGTTAACGGAGCAAACCTATACGATGAATTTATTTATGACAGATATGTCAGTCAGATTCAGAATATCTTTACCGGACTTAACTTTGCAAGAAGGGATATAGACAAGGATACAGACCATAGCAACTCTTTGTTTTTCAGAGAGGCGTCATCAAAGATACGCAGTTTAAAAGATAATGGCGAACAGGATAAAGTCGAAATTATACAGCATATAGCAGAAAAGGTTATAGAAAGATTCTGTGATATTCTGTATATATATTTAAAAGATTCACCTTCGCCAACCAAAAGAGAAAGAGTGTTTGGCTTTCTTGGTATAAAATACAATGAAAATGAAAATTTTGATGATGTATTAAGTTCCTTCAGATATGTAGAATTAAGCGAGATAGAACACATAAAAAATAATTATTATGAAAGTAAGAGAAAACGTTCAATGGATGATTTTCTTATGCTTTTGCATGATAATTTTGATATAGATGAGACGAGTCCTAACAATATAAATGTTGAAGAAGACGGCGTAAAGCTGTTTCAAAAAGGCAGTGTAGGCAACTTGTATAATCTTACTAAGGCAATATACGTTGACACACCGATGGCTGTGTCGGAAGAAGGTAAGGATGACAATGTGTTCTGGAACGACCTGAAGAGCCTGATGCTGGATGAAAATAAGGACTTTGCCGGCACTGACGCATATAAAAAAATAATAAGAAGAATAACACACCTGATGAATGGGCGTGTTGATGTTGAAAAAGATGACTTTGGTCAGAAAGAACTGCATTTTGTGAGTGAGGACGGACTCAACATCAAACTGGATAAAACGGCTACAGGATTTAAGTCGTTCTCATATATATTGAGACTTCTTGAAAACGGGTATCTTAATGAAAATACTTTGTTGCTGATTGATGAGCCTGAAGCTCACCTGCATCCGCAATGGATTGTAGAGTTTGCACATATTCTTGTTCTGCTCAATAAAGAAACGGGTACAAAGATAATGGTGGCAAGCCATAACCCGAATATGGTTGACGCGATAAACGCTATTGCAAAGAAAGAGAATGTTGAAGACAGAACACATTTCTATTTGGCAGAAGAGTCAGAGCAACGCTTTAAATATATCTATAAAGATCTTGGTCAGGACATTGAGGAAATATTTAAATCGTTCAATATGGCATATCATAAAATAGAGCAATATGGAAGCCTTGGTATATGATAACAGAATAATAACTGGGCATAAATTGTATCCTGTATGCGGAAAGAAACTGCAGGATGTTTCGGAAAAAGACTATCACGGCAAGAAATATTTTGATGAGTCCATTGAATGCCTTGACATGGACAAATATGAGGATACTGAATGTGCCGGGGATAAAAAAGAAACTGTAGATGCTGTTATCGGCATAAAGAAGTACTTAGACAAAAACAGATTCTCAAGCCCTTATCTTATGCTTTTGGAACTCAGAATGGGATATGAAAATGTAATGAATCTGTCAGGAACTGAACTTGCCGACAAGGTTTCACATACAAATGAGATATTAGGCAGAGACATAGATTTATATGATACCATTTATTTCGTATTTAAAAATAATATAGCTCAAAGGACTATATCTATGTTTCATAATATGAAAAATGGAAACAAGAATCTAAAGAAATGTGAGCCTATATCAACAGATGACTTTAACACATATATTAAATCTATAGACAGCTATCAGTATGAACCTGAAAATGATGTAGTGGAAATAAGAAGGCAGCTGGACATAAATAACTATCTAGAGGATATAAATAAGTTTCTTGGCATAATGAAATATTGGTGCCAAAGGGCGAATAATTACAAATATAAATATAATGTTAATGAATATAATAGCATTATCGGAGAGCTGAAGATAATATGGCATGAGTTTCGTGCAAATAAAAAAATCAGATTGACTGACGATAATGAATTAGATTCCGAGATAATAGAAGAGGATTATCCGGAACTAAAGAATTTACAATAGCATTGTATTCACTAAAATAGTTTTGTATGGTTAGCTGCTGTTCCGGCGGATCTGTGCTCCGCCGGAATTGAATATAAGAACCGAAGGTCAGTGTAGCTAATCTTTAATCCGATTACTTCCTATTTTGTTTCTAGGTAGTTAAAGTAGTTATAGTAGTTATCACTAACGGGGTTGGCTAGGAGTTAGAGCCATATACTAACGTAGTGCGTGCGATAATAATACGCAACGCACATGTAGTAGCTCCATAGCCCATAAGGCTGTTAATACAGTCTCCTGTTCACTATATTTATACATAAAGAGGTCATGCCATTACTCCTGACGGGGTAGTGGCATGACCTCTTTTGCGTTGTATGGCTGAGTGTCGAAATGGCACATGTCATTTGGAGTTAAAGGAGTTAAAGGAGTTATCGCCAACAAGTTGGCTAGGAGTTAGAGTCATATGCCATGTTGATTCTTATCGCAAGAACTACGTTTGCAATTGGATTTTTCATTCTTCACTTTTCATTCTTCACTTTCGTAAGACGCACTACGTTTGCTATTGTGCCGGCGGATCTGTGCTCCGCCGGAATTGAATATCAGGATTTATTCAATCCGCTAACTTCCTATTTCACATTATATCACAATTTTATGCTAACATTGGCTATAGGATTTTTAACTTTTCATTTTTCACTTAAATTAGCGGTATTTTAAGTGGATTGAAATTAGCTAACGCTGACCGTTGGTTCCTAATACCCAATTCCGGCGGAGCGCAGATCCGCCGGTACATTACTCTTGTGGATTCTTGTCGCAAGCACTATGTTTGCAATTGGATTTTTCGTTTTTCACTTTTCATTATTCACTTAAACAATCACTATGTTTGCATTTGTTTCGTGCAAGTTTAATGGAATTCTGCATTAATTTCATGCAATTTTGGCAGAATTCTGCATTTATTTTGTGCAATTCCTGTAAAATTTTTCATTTTGTATTGCTCTCACCTTTTTTTTAAAAGAAGATAAGCTGCATCTCAGCATAACGTTCAAGCACGCTTGACGATTCTGCCTTCGATTTGCATTATCTTTCACTATCTTTGAATAAGATAGGATGCGGCTCGGAAAAGTCAAAAATAAAAACTACGTTTTTTATTTGTCTTTTCACTCACCTTTCACTATCTTTGCATTTATATATTATGTAATGATAGAAAACGTTTATGGAATTATCAATAAGTAATTTCGGCCCGATAAAAGAGGCAAATATAAATTTTGGCGACCTTACATTTCTTATAGGTCCGCAAGCAAGCGGAAAGAGTTTGTCTTTGGAACTGCTTAAGCTTATCATAGATAAATCTCATATCGTTTCAACCCTTCGAAATTATAATTTTATTTTGAGTAAAACGGATGCAAAGAATATCTTAGACTGGTATTTTGGCGAAGGATTATCAGGATTATTTAGGGAAGATACGAAGATAGTTTTAGATAATGAGGCGTTTTCTCCGCAAGATTTACTTAATGTAATATCTAAGCAAAAGGCTTCCGGACAGAGAAAAGAGTCTGTATTTTATGTTCCGGCACAAAGAATATTGAGCATATCGGAAGGACGTCCCAGAAATTTTATGGAATATGATACGTCTACTCCTTATGTGTTGAGATGGTTTAGCGAAACGTTACGCGTATTTATGCAGGGGGGAATGGGTAATCCTGACACAATATTTCCAATTAAAAGCCGACTGAAGGGAGCTGTAAAGAGATCGATAAACGATAATATTTTTCATGGAGGTAAGGTCGTTTTTGATAAAACAGGGGTGCAACGGAACATGAAAATGGAAGTGGCCGGTATGAAAATTCCTTTTATGGCATGGAGTGCCGGACAAAAAGAATTTATGCCGTTACTATTGGCAATATATTGTTTGTCAGGTCCTCCTACACAGGTCATTGATAAAAATGATTACAAATTGGCTATTATTGAGGAACCAGAAATGGGGCTTCATCCACGAGCAATACAGTCGGTGTTGTTGGAGATATTCGAACTGATTCAGAATGGCAAGAGAGTGGTTGTGTCAACTCATTCAACAACATTCCTTGAATTTGTTTGGGCGTTTAACAACTTGGTTGATTTGTCTGAAGAAGAATTCAAGATTGCCATGTGTGAGATGTTTGGTATAAGCAGAAATTCAAATGCCGCAGGTTTGTTTGATAACTTGAAGGAGAAGACAATAAAAACGTTTTACTCGACAAAGTCGTATACAAAAGAGGGCGTAACATTCTCGGATATATCAACGTTAGATGCCTTTAATGAGGATACGGATATATCTGAATGGGGAGGACTATCTACATTTTCAAGCAGGACATCTGAAATAGTCAGCCGCTATGCAGAACAATAAGAAGAACAGCGGTATGACTAAATTTGAAAGTGCAGTGAGAAATACGCCTGATATTGCTGCCGGATACAAAAAGGGTATTCAAGCTTTTGGCGCAAATTCATCATGCGTGCAGGTGGATGATACAAGAAAACTGGAGGGAAGTGTAGACATTGATAAATGTACAAGAGATATTTATCCTGACAAGTCGCGCTGGGACTATGCTTTAGGTTATGACGAAAAAGCATACTTCATTGAGGTGCATCCGGCAAGCACAAGCGATGTGGCAACGATGATTGCGAAGTCAAAATGGCTGAAGGAATGGCTGAAAGAGAAGGCTAAAGATTTGGAGGTATTAAAGGCTAATGATAATTATTATTGGCTGGCAACAGGCAAAATAAAGATTTTGCCTAAATCAAGACAATATAGAATGCTTATGGAAAATAAGATTTTATTGCGTAGTAAATTTAAACTTCCGCTTGAATAGACTAAATATTTGTAATCGATATAATAGTGCACTAACAATAAAACGACTAAACCATGCTTTATCCATTATTATTTAGAAACAACTTCTTTTCGAAAATATGGGGCGGAAGCCTGCTGAAGAAACTTAAGGGCATAGAAGACAATGACCCTACGCCTATAGGCGAGAGCTGGGAGATAAGTGCCGTGCCGGGCAAGGAGTCGGTAGTGG
>ENA-ORNP01000143-ORNP01000143.1-human-gut-metagenome-genome-assembly--contig:-NODE-143-length-81685-cov-17.290089_pt1 | contig 81685 bp, 66 predicted proteins | sample MGYA00242119_ERZ509030 | MGnify/ENA primary metagenome ERZ509030 (study PRJEB26280, sample SAMEA2338708) | human gut metagenome | biome: human gut; feature: human-associated habitat; material: faeces... | reverse complement strand
AGAGTACGCGTCTGGGGGGCGTGTGGTCGCTGGTTCGAATCCAGTCACCCCGACTTGAATTTGCATAAGGGAGACAGACTTCGGTCTGCCTCCCTCTTTGTTTGCCAGAAAACTCCCATACGCCGCCCGGACTGCACCAGAGGCTGTCCCATCCCTCCTTACGAGGAAAAGAACAGCACACACCGACACACTTTTTCGGGATTTGGCTTTCCCGTCAGCGCGAAAAAACGTATTTTTGCATATATTTGAAAAACGCCCGGGGCGGGCGTGCCTGCCATCACACTGAGAAACATCATGGAACTGATTATCAACCCGAAATATGAGGGACTGCGCGACTTCTTGCTGCACATTGACGAACACTTCGCCACTGGCCGCGAAATCCATCGCGGTCGCAACGTGTTGCGCGTCGTCGACACGCCCGATTTCCCGGTCAACGTGAAACGCTACGGCATCCCCGCGCTGCCCAACCGCTTCATCTATACTTTCCTACGCCCCTCGAAAGGGCGCAGGGCCTACTACAACCCACTCAAGCTCCGCGAACGGGGCATCGAGAGCCCGGAACCTATCGCCTATGTGGCCGAGCGGCGATTCGGTCTTATCTCGACGACGTATTTCGTCAGCCGTCAATGCCCCTACCGCCGCAAGTTTTATGAGTTCGGCGACGCCGACCCGGAAGCCTCGGCCGACATCATTCGCGCTTTTGCCCGCTTTATGGCCCGGGCGCACATGGAAGGAATCCTACACCGTGACCTGTCGCCGGGCAACATACTGTTCGACCAGGTAAACGGGACGTGGCGATTCTCGCTCGTCGACACGAACCGCATGCATTTCGGCCCCGTAAGCGTAGCACAAGGTTGCGCCAATTTTGCACGGTTATGGGGGCAAAAAGGGTTCTTCGAGATATTAGCCCGCGAGTATGCCGCCGCCCGTCAGGCCAGTCCTGCATTTTGCCGCGAAGCCATCTTCACCGCTCGCGAACGGTTCTGGAGGCGGTATGCACGCCACCACGATGTGGGCTACGACTTGGAATTCTAACCGCCGCACGCAGCGCCATTCCATGCAGTTAGCCAAAATCCTCATTCCCATCTACCGCGACCGGCTCTCGGACACCGAAGAGGCCTCGCTCCGCCAAACGCACCGCATATTGGGCCACTACCCGATCGAAGTCATACTTCCCGAGGATGTGACACCGCCAGAAGCGGTCGCCTCGCTCGGTCTCCCGGTGCGGCGTGTAAGCGACGAGTGGCTCGGCACGCGCAACGGCATCGCCGGCTACAACCGGATGATGCTTTCCCAGAGCTTCTACGACTATTACTCCGACACGATGTATGTCCTTGTCTGCCACACGGACGCTTGGGTGTTCCGCGACGAGCTGGCCGACTGGTGCCGCAAGGGCTATGACTGCGTGGCGGCACCGTGGGTACGCCGACCTGTCTACGACAAGCCCATTGTGAAACAATACATGAACTGGCTGGCCAACCGGCGGATACGACAAGGCCGCTTCTGCCGCCAACAGCTTTACGGGCGTGTGGGTAACGGCGGCTTCTCGTTGCGTCGCGTGGAGGCATTCTCCGCTGCCTGTGACCGCTATGGAGCCAACATCAAGCGCTACTTGTCGAACAGCGGACACCAATGGAACGAGGATGTTTTCTGGGCCACTGTCCCGCAAGAATTCAACTACCCTCCACAGGACGAAGCCCTGCGTTTCGCATTCGACACACACCCTGCATATTGTTATGCACAGACAGGACAACACCTGCCGTTTGGCTGCCACAGCTGGAGCAAGCCCCGCATGTTTGCGTTCTGGGAAAAAATCATTCCATGGGAAGCCCAGCTCAAACAGGAAACACAGACATCATAACCACCGACAGACGGAAACGAAACAACAGGGGAAGCCAAGTTCATCGCGACTGGCTTCCCCTGTTCGGTATCACTGTCCGGGCCCTCCATCGGCAGGATCATGGCCCGCAGACAAAGGCTTACATGGTCACGTGGTCGATGCCCGTCGGCACGGAAATGATTTCTACGTCCGGACCACAATTATAGATGGCGTTCTCATCGATCTGTACCAACGTCTCAGGCACATAGACACGCTTCAAGTTCGGGCAATCTTCTATGGCGTAGGAAGAAATGCGCTTTGTTCCCTCTGAGAACACGATTTCCTCTACCTCCGGAAGCCCTACGATAGTGTTCTTCTCGATAGCGAACTTGCCCGGAAGTACCACTCGCTTGATGCTCTTCGGAATGTACAGAGGCGTCGTCGCTGTCCGCTCATAAACAGCCCCTTCATAACTCCGCAGATAGCGACTGGCCTCATCCACGTATGCATACTCGACGTTCGGGGCATTGTCTGCAAGCCCCAAATATGCTTCGCCGAGCGACCGTATGTTCTCGCCGATATACAGCTCATGCACATTAGCCGGCAGCGGCGACTTGGGACAGAACGACTGCACTTGATAGCCACAGGCACTGAACGGAACAGTCAAGTAGTCCGTCTGACATTGCTTGACCGCCGTGACAGTCAACATCTGGTCTTCGAACGAATAAGCGAACGATTCATCCTCTAATACAGGCACATCTACGGACATCGGATCCAAGAGTTCCTGATAGTCCGTCAGGTTATCCATTTCAAAGTTGCGTCCATTCGTAGGGTCGCTCACGATCCACCGGTCGCCGGCATACACATAATTCCAAGCGTGAGCGCCGTTCGGGATGTAACCATTCACGCCAGCGCAAGGTATCCCCTGCGTATGAAGCATGACACGGAGCAGATTGGCGTAGCCTTGACAGATGCAAGTGCGGTTGATAAACACATCATACGGGTCGGGGCTGGAATAACCCGACCAAGCGTACTGCACGCTGTCTGTCACCCACTTGAAGATGTTCCTGAACGTGGCGTAGGTGTCTCCCGGCACCACGCACTTCGCATCGACTTCGTCTTTTATCTCTGCGTATTGTGCTTCGGTAATAGTCAGCGGTTCGATATTGAGAAAGGTTGACGGTTCGACCGCATCAAGCAATAGCCGGAGGTTGGCCGACGCTGTGGACCCGCGCAACGGACGGGTCCCGTCATCCGCAGGAAAGAACGCAGGGTTCTCTGTCGTTTGCTGCTCACTGGACGAAACGAGATTTGCGTCAGCCACCTCCATATCGCTGGAACAAGCCGCCAACGAGACAGACAGTGCGAACACGGTTACGGACAATGACCACGTAGGAAAATGTTTCATAAGAATTAAATTTAAGAGGGTTATAAAAAAAGTGCCCGCCCTCTTATCTTTTGAAAGCGGGCACTTATAATTTCCTATATCTACTGACAAGGACGACCTATCCTTTGTGTGCCTCCACCCAGCGGCGGGCGTTCACAAAGGCTTCAATCCAAGGCGTCACGTCGTCCGTGCGACGGTCTTCCGGATAGTATGCACATTGCCACGGATAGAACGCGCGTTCCAAGTGGGGCATCATGGCGAGATGACGGCCATCCGGCGAACAAATACCAGCTACGCCATAGTCTGACCCGTTAGGATTTCCGGGATACTCGTCATAACTATATTTCAGCACGACGTTATAGTCATCTTCGGGATAAGGCAACGAGAATTTCCCTTCGCCGTGGGCCACCCAGATGCCCAAGCGTTCGCCGGAAAGCGAACCGAACATGACGCTGCGGTTGGTCGGGACGGTCACTCCGACAAAGGCGCTCTCGAACTTGCGGCTGTCGTTGTGAAGCATACGGGCTCGCTGCTTTTTCTCGGGATTGACAAGGTTCAACTCAATCATCAACTGGCAGCCATTGCAAACGCCGAGCGAAAGCGTATCAGGGCGGGCATAAAAGCGGTCAAGGGCCGCCTTGGCGTTTTCATTATAAAGGAAAGCTCCTGCCCAACCTTTGGCCGAACCAAGTACGTCTGAATTTGCGAAGCCTCCGCAGAAGACAATCATGTTAATGTCGTCGAGCGTTTCGCGGCCACTGACGAGGTCGGTCATCATAACGTCTTTCACGTCGAAACCTGCGAGGTAGAGTGCGTAAGCCATCTCTCGCTCACCGTTCGTGCCTTTCTCGCGGATGATGGCAGCTTTCACGCCAGACGGAGTGCGGCGGCCGGGATCGATGCCCAACTGTGCGAACGTCCCATCAAAGTGCGGGGCGATGTTAAATTCAAGCGGCTGCTGCTTATAGTTCTCGAAGCGTTTTTTAGCGCATCCATTCATGCTTTGCTTGGCGTCGAGGAGATAAGAGGTGGAATACCACACATCGCGCAAATAGTCGATGCCGAACTGGTAAGTGGCTCCCTCTTTTTCCACGAGGATATGACGCTCTTCTGTCGGCTGCCCCAACTTCACGTAGCCCACTCCGGCGTCGTCGAGCAACTTCTTGACTTCATGCTTGTGCTTGTCGGCCACTTGGATGACCACTCCCGGATTTTCGGCAAACAGAAGTTTGACAAGATCGTCCTCCTTGAAACGGTCGAGGCTGATTTCAAGTCCCCCCTCGGTGTTGGCAAAACACATTTCGAGCAGGCAGGTGATCAAGCCACCGGCCGAGATGTCATGCCCAGCCAGAATGAGTCCGCGCTTAACGAGTTCCTGCACCGCATTGAAGGCATCGCGGAAATAGTCGGGATTAGTGACTGTCGGGACATCGCTACCGACACAACCCAATGTCTGTGCAAAAGCCGAACCGCCGAGCCGGAGCTTGTCGAAACTGAAATCAATGTGATAGAGTGTCGTCTTGCCATGATTGACAAGTACGGGCGAAACCACTTTACGCACATCGCTCACTTCGCCGCCGGCCGACACGATCACGGTTCCGGGCGAAACGATTTTCTCACCGTCGGGGTATTGCTGTGACATGGAGAGGGAATCCTTGCCCGTGGGAACGTTGATTTTCAAGGCACAGCAATAGTCGCTCAGGGCCTGCACTGCGGCATAAAGGCGGGCGTCCTCTCCTTTCTGCGAACGGCAGGGCCACATCCAGTTGGCTGAAAGTGACACGCTGTCAAGCCCTTCGGCCAACGGCGCCCATACGATATTAGTCAGCGCCTCTGACACAGAAAGTACGGAACCAGCCTCGGGATTGGCCAGTCCGGCTTGGGGAGCATGACCGATGGCGGTGGCGATGCCGGCCCGGCCACGGTAATCGAGTGCTACGACACCACAGTCAGACAAAGGCAATTGAAGTTCGCCTTGCGTCTGCTGACGGGCCACTTTTCCGGTAATGCTGCGGTCCACCTTGTTCGTCAGCCAGTCCTTGCAGGCCACGGCTTCGAGTTGAAGCACGTTGTCTAAGTATTCTTGCAGGCGGGCGACATCATACGTAACGTCTTCGTAGCGACGGACGACAGTCTCGTCGACCATGACAGTCTTCGGCGAATGGCCGAACATTTGAGCGACATCGAGGTCGAACGGTCTGATGCCATCGCCTTGTTCGAAAGCGAAATGGGCATCTCCCGTCGTTTCGCCGACCACATACATCGGCGCCCGCTCGCGCTCGGCAATGCGCCGTACATGGTCGAGATGCTCTTCCTGGATAAGGAGCCCCATGCGCTCCTGGCTCTCGTTAGCGATTATTTCCTTGGCCGAAAGCGTTTTGTCGCCAATGGGGAGCTGCGTCATGTCGATCAGTCCGCCGCAGTCCTCCACCAGCTCCGAGAGGCAGTTGACATGTCCGGCCGACCCGTGGTCATGGATGCTCACCACTGGGTTCACGTCTTCCTCACAAAGGGCACGCACAAGATTGTTGGCACGTTTCTGCATCTCGGGATTGGCACGCTGCACAGCGTTCAACTCGATGCCGCTCGAATAACGGCCGGTATCGACTGAGGAAACGGATCCGCCACCCAGACCGATGCGATAGTTGTCACCACCGACTACAACGATCTTATTCCCTTTGGTGGGCGTGCCCTTAATGCAGTCGCGCTTTGTCCCGTAGCCCACACCGCCAGCCAGCATGATGACTTTGTCATATCCATATTGCTCGCCGTTTTCCGTATGTTCGAAAGTGAGCACCGAACCGGTGATGAGGGGCTGACCGAACTTGTTTCCGAAATCCGACGCGCCGTTCGACGCCTTGATAAGGATTTGTTCTGGTGTCTGATAGAGCCACTTGCGGGCAGGCATGGCGCCCTCCCAAGGACGCCCGCCGTCAAGGCGCGGATAAGCCGTCATGTAGACAGCCGTTCCGGCTATCGGCCACGACCCGACACCGCCTCCCATACGGTCGCGGATTTCTCCGCCCGTTCCGGTCGAAGCTCCATTGAAAGGCTCGACGGTTGTCGGGAAATTGTGAGTCTCTGCTTTCAGCGAAATGACGCTCTCAATATCTTTCACGACGAAGTAATCGCTTGTCGAATGGTCTTTCGGGGCGAACTGCTCGACGATGGGCCCTTGCGAGAAAGCCACATTGTCCTTATAGGCCGATATGATGTGATGCGGGTTCTCGCTCGTCGTTTTCTTGATCAGGGCAAACAGCGACGAGGGACGCTCCTCGCCATCGATAATGAAGACGCCCCCGAAAATCTTATGCCGACAGTGTTCGGAATTGATTTGTGCGAAGCCGAACACTTCGGAGTCTGTCAATTTCCGGCCAAGCTGCTGCTCCACTTGGTGGAGATAGTCGATTTCTGCCGGAGAGAGCGCAAGCCCCTCCTCTTCGTTATACGTCTCCAAATCGTCGATATGGCGAATCGGGGCAGGCTGAATGTTCACCGTGAAAATCTCTTGATCCAAACCGTCATACATCCGCTGCAACATGGGATCGTGGTCGGCGTCAGGGCCAGACACGGGAAAATATTCCTCAATACGGCTGATACCGCTGAGGTTCATGTTTTGCGTGATTTCAACGGCATTTGTGCTCCACGGTGTAATCATCTCGCGACGCGGACCTACGTACCAACCGACGAGATGGTCGGCGGCCTCAACAACAGCGTCGCCCAACAGCCAGCACAAGGCTTTCACGTCGGCTTCCGACGGCTTAGCTTCTGCTTGAACCGCAATAACGGTTTTCGTGGGAGTCGTAAAAAACAAAATCATAACGTTCGGATTTTCGATTATATTTATTGTATAGCCGCAAAGTTACACTTTTTCGCTGAACGGTCAGCCGATAGAACGCAGAAAAGCATTCATCCGCACTCTGGGGGATTGATGTCACTTCCTCACTTTTGGGGACGCATTCCACACTTTCAACGCCAATTCCACATCGACGCCTCAAACACGCGATAAAGCCACAAAATCACAAACAGCTGTACTCCAATAAGTTATAAAAAATCTACTTTTTTGGCACAGCCGTTGTCATTTAACGAAAGTGGAAACGAAATTCATTAAAACTGACATAAAAAAACAAGCAATCATGAAAAAGTTATTTGTAGCAGTAGTAGCATTCGTTAGTGTAAGCAGCATGATGGCTATCGGTGGCCGTAGCACGCAGGGTGGCGCCGTAGCCGCCAATGATACGGTAGTTCCCGCCGACACCACGGTCAAGGCTCCACTGAACATTGCGACCAACGACACGGTCGTTCCGGTCGACACAACAGACAAGGCTTTCAACATGCTGGCTGTTAATGATACAGTTGTTCCTACCGACACGACGGAAAAAACTGACGGTTTCATCGCCGCAAACGACACGGTAGTGCCGGCTGACACTACGGCCAAAGCCTTCACTTGGCTGGCTGCCAACGACACGGTAGTTCCCGTTGACACCACGGCTAAGGCTCTCTCATTCATCGCCGCAAACGATACAGTCAATCCAGACACGGCAAAAGCGCTGAGAGCTGTTTATTGGGCCTAAGCAAACACCCACCCTATTTTCTCCCTACTACCACAGACAGCCCCAGAGCGTCATGACGCTCTGGGGCTGTCTGCACACATGATTTTACAGAAACAGCCGGTTTCATCGCTGTTTTTTTCATTCTTTCCATACCGGCAAGCACACAAGGAGGTCCCGTACAAACGTTCCAAACAACAAGAAGAGAAACGGAGCAAAATAACGATGGAAACGGTGGTTTTCTCCACAAAACGGGCCGGCTGGCAGGATATCCTGCCAGCCGGCCCGTTTTTTCCATTACTACGACCGTAAAGATTAAAAGCCGGACATGATGAACCGGAGGTTCGTCAGTCGCACCGGAGAAGCTGGTATATAAAAGAAGTCCCCTCCACTTGTTTTCGGTGGTAAGGGACATGATTTCACAAAAATAAGGTGAAGCCTCGAATGGAGGATCAGTTCACGCGAACGGCCTTAATGACGTTCTGGACACGTTTCAACGCATTGCAAACATCGCGCACATCGTCCGTGTCATGCAGTCGAATGACAAGTGTCCCCTCAAAGATACCGTCTTTCGTTTCCAAGGATATTCGGGTGATTTCGAAGTTAAGTTGCGCATGTATCACATCAGCGATCTGACAGAGCATCCCTTGCATGTCTATGCCTTTGATGTAGATCGTGCAGGTGAAGAAATGAACTTTATGCGTGTCCCACTTCGTTGCGATAATGCGATTGCCGTAACTGCTTTTCAATCGGTTTGCCACCTCACAGTTCCGCTTGTGGATAATAAGGTTGTTGCGCTCATCAATGTAGCCCAAGGTGTCGTCGCCGGGGATTGGATGGCAGCATTCGGCCAAATGGCATTGCTCGAGAGTTTCCTCATCAAGCATAAGGGTCTTCTTGCGGTCTATGCCCTTGACGAAGGCTTTGGCCACACTGCTGACATGTGAGGAGGCACGCGAACCGATGAACGGGATATAGCGCCGCCAGCCCGAACTTCCCGTTTTACCACGCAGGTAATTGACGTCGTTTTCATCAAGCACGACTTTCTTCTCACTAATGGCGAGGAGCAACTCCTCACGGGTGGCATAACCATGAAACTGAACGAGTTTCTCCACATTGGGAGTGCTGGGCTCGATGTCCTTGGCGGTCAGGAAGTCTTTAAGTATCTGCTCGCCTTCACGCTGATGCTCACGGTCGGCACGGCGCAGGATAGCCTGGATTTTTCCTTTGGCCTTGGCTGTATTGGCAAAGTCAATCCACTCGCGCTGAACGTGCTGTGAACGCGAGGTGAGGATTTCGACTTGATCGCCGCTCTTCAAACGATAGTTCAACGGCACGAGTCTATGGTTCACCTTGGCTCCTATGCAATGGCTTCCCAGGAACGAGTGTATCGAGAAGGCGAAATCGAGAGCCGTGGAGTTCGCCGGCATTGTCTTGATTTCCCCTTTGGGCGTGAAAACAAGTATCTCAGAAGCGAAAAGGTTCAACTTAATCGTATCGAGAAAGTCGAGCGTGTCCGGCTGAGGGTCGTCAAGGATCTCCTTGATAGAGTTAAGCCATCGATTCAGTTCGTTGTCATCATTCTTCGCTCCTCCGTCCTTGTACTTCCAGTGCGCGGCAAACCCTTGTTCGGCAATGTCATCCATGCGATCGGAACGGATCTGCACTTCAATCCACTCTCCGCTATGGCTCATAAGAGTCACATGCAACGCCTGGTAACCATTGGTTTTCGGATGACTGAGCCAGTCGCGCAGGCGGTCCGGATGAGGTTTATAAATGTGCGACAAGGCTACATAGATGTTGAAGCACTCATTTACCTCCTCCTCTCGTTTCAACGGGGTGAACACGATACGAATAGCAAGAATATCGTAGATTTCCTCAAACGTGACATGCTTCTTCTGCATCTTGTTCCAGATGGAATAAGGGCTCTTCACGCGGGCCTTGATAGTATATTTGAGGCCCATCTTGTCGAGCTCGGCGCGAATGGGAGGCGTGAAGTCGTTAAAGATGGCGTCACGCTCACGCTGTGTCTTCGCCAGTTTTTCTTCAATAGCCTTATACTCTTCCGGATGCTCGTACTTGAAGCTCAGGTCTTCCAGTTCGGTCTTTATCTTGTTCAGTCCGAGCCGGTCAGCCAAGGGTGCGTAGATGTAAAGCGTCTCACCCGCAATTTTATATTGCTTGTTGGGCGCCATGCTTGACAGGGTCCGCATGTTGTGCAGGCGGTCGGAAATTTTAATGAGGATGACACGGATGTCGTCGCTCATTGTCAGCAGGAGTTTCTTAAACGTCTCGGCCTGCAACGAGGCTCGGTCTCCGAAAATACCGCCGGCTATTTTCGTCAATCCCTCTACAATGTTCGCTACCTTGGGACCAAAAAGGTTGCTGATGTCCTCATTGGTATAATCGGTGTCCTCCTCGACATCATGAAGCAACGCCGCGCAAATCGAGGTGGAGCCAAGACCGATCTCCTCGCAGGCTATCTGAGCTACAGCGATGGGATGAAGAATATAAGGTTCACCCGAAAGACGACGAACGCCTTTATGGGCTTGTTTGGCAAAGTGGAACGCCTTCGTGATGATGTCAACCTTACGCCTGTGGTTGGATGCGAGATACGTATCCAGCAATTTCTTGAACGCGGCGTTTATCATCTCTTCGTCTTTCTGCTCCTGAGGAGTCAGCGCATTTGTCTTCGTTTCTTCCATCGTCGTTCAGATTTAAGGTTACACATCGGGCGCCGTTTTCATCAACGCACGCGAATTCGCTTACCGGCGCGTATATTGCTGCCTTTGATACCATTCAGCCGACGCAGTTTGCTGACGGTTGTTCCGTGGCGCTTGGCCAGTTCCGAGAGGGTCTGTCCGCTGCGGATGGTCACGTATTTGCTCGAAGAGCGGCGGGTGGTCCGTTTTTTCTTCGTAGCCGTTTTACGACGTTGTTCACCCGGTTCGGGAGCCACAGAGGCGTTCACCAAGACTTCGGCCCTGCGAGCGAGCAGTTCGTCCTTACGATAATTATATACGGAGTCTTCATTGTCGATGAAGGCCGTTATTTCCGCGTGAGACAAACACAGCGACATGGGCCGGATCGAGCCCGGAATGAGTCCAGTGCGGTATTGCGGGTTCAGTGTCCGCAACTCTTCGGGGTCGATGCCACACACCGCTGCAATCTGGTCGAAGTGAACGTCGCGACTGAGCATGACCGTATCTGTACTGACAGGTACTTTCGTCTTCATCGGACAGATATTGTGCTCACAATAATAGTTCATGATATAATTGGCAGCGATGAAAGCTGGGACATAACCGCGGGTCTCGCGAGGCAGGTAGGGATAAATCGTCCAATAGTCGCGCGAGCCACCTGCGCGGTGAATGGCCTTATTCACGGCGTTGGGCCCGCAGTTATAGGCGGCAATAACGAGATTCCAGTCACCGAACATGGCGTAAAGGTCGCTCAAATAGTGAGCCGCCGCGTAGGATGACTTGACAGGGTCGCGGCGCTCGTCGATCAGGCTGTTGACTTCAAGGCCATAGCGTTGGCCCGTGTCCAGCATGAACTGCCAAAGGCCGACAGCACCGGCATGACTGACGGCACGGGGGTCGAGCGCCGACTCGATGACAGGCAGGTACTTCAATTCCAACGGCAGGCCATACATGTCAAGTGCCTCTTCGAAGATGGGCACGTAGAAATTGCAGGCGCCAAGCATATAAGAGACAGAGCGGCGCAGGTGGCCGCTATATTGGTCGATAAACTTCTGCACCACATCGTTATATGCCAGTTCCATCACAGCCGGGATGCGACGCAGGCGGTCGATGTAGACTTCCTTTTCAAAGACAGGATTGACATCAGGGTTCTCGCAATTCGTGTCGGGAACGAGATATTTGCGTGCATTCCACTCCCGCAAAAGGCTGTCGGCGTCGTAGGTCATCCCTTCGGGGAGGTCTATGGTCTCTTCCTGCTGGTTGGTGGGATCGACTGCCGTTATCTTCGTCTGTGCCCCGGCAGTCAGCACTCCGGCGACGAACATGCATATCACTAATCTGCTACGTATCATGTTTCTTCTTTACTGTTAAAAATTCAAACTACACCCAATGCCATACGAAGTAGAGCGATGCCACCCCCGTTCGCTTATCACAGCCGGCTCGAATCTCATGCTGAGGTCGCGCGAGATATCGAAAGCCGAAAGCTGAGCATCGACATAAGCGTCGATCACGGACAACAGGTAGACGGCCGCAAAGCAAAAAGCGCTCAGGTCGCGGTAACGGCGATAATAGTCCTTTTTGTTCTTAAATATGTTTTTGAACTGCTCTTCGCGCCCGGTAATGTCATAACGCGGAGGAAGCATGTCCATGTAGCTGTCGGTGTTCGGGTCGTCGTCCATGATGTCAAGGTAGGCTTGGGAGTAGTCCATGTACATCTGCTGGTTCCACATCAGAGCATAGGTACAGCCCAAGAATCCTCCATAGATGATGGGGAGTTTCCAGAACTTCCGGTTGTAAATCTGACCGGCACCCGGAAACACAAGGGCCAGCCACAAGGCCCGTTTCGGTTTGGGGATGAACGCTGCCTTCGGCATGGGGGGCGGCAGTGTCCCCCCGACCGAATCCACTGCGGAAAAGAGCCGCAGGGTGTCGGCCGGAGCCGTTGCTGCGGACGCTGCAACGGCCGAATCAGTCGCAGCGACCGTTTTTTCTGTCAGCCGTCCCGTCTTTTCTGTCGCAGTATCCGTCCTAAGAGTCACAGCACTGTCTCTCGCCGTTACGACGGCCGCACTGTCAGGAAGAGAATCCGCCCGGCTAAGGAACGGGCTGCCGGCCCTTGCGAGGCCGGCCAGACAGAACAACAAGGTCAATATGATTCCCCTCGCGGCTTTCATCCTTTCATTTTATCGAACAGGCCGATGATTCGCTCCAACTCTTCTTCCGATGAGAAGGGAATACTGATTTTTCCCTTGCCTTGCGGCGAGCAGGTCATCTGCACTTTGGCTTGGAAGAATTCGGACAGTTTTGACTTCAACATATTGAATTCTTCGGGCAGCCGCCGTCCGTCCGAAGCCAGTTTTTTCCGGCCGCTCTTCACGGTCTCGCCACTGTTGATGGCTTTCACCATCTCTTCCACCTGCCGAACAGAATAACCGTTGGCTTGGATTTCACCAAACAGCTTGATTTGCAAGGCCGGATCGTCGAGCCCAAGCAAGGCACGGGCATGGCCTTGGTCTATCTGGCGGTTCTGCAAGGCCACTTGCACCGGAGCTGGCAGTTTGAGCAGGCGCAGATAGTTGGCAATCGTCGTCCGCTTCTTCCCCACCTTGTCACTCAGCTGGTCTTGCGTCAGGTGGTATTGTTCAATCAAGTTCTGGTAGGCCAAGGCTATCTCGATTGAATTAAGGTCTTCCCTCTGGATGTTTTCCACAAGGGCCATCTGCATCATGTTCTCGTCGTCGGCCGTGCGGATATAAGCCGGGATCGTGTCAAGCCCAGCCATCTGCGAAGCCCGCCAGCGCCGCTCACCCGCGATGATCTGGTAGGTACCGTCTTCCATCTTCCTGAGCGTAATCGGCTGGATAATACCAATCTCGCGAATCGATGTGGCCAACTCTTGCAGAGTCTCTGCCGGAAATTCTCGACGTGGCTGATTGGGGTTTGCCTTTATCTGGTCAAGAGGCACCTCACTGATCGACGATGAGCCGCTGGTGCGCACCTCTCCTGTCGAGATAAGGGCGTCGAGCCCGCGTCCCAAGGCGGGATATTTCTTATGTACTGCCATGTTGCGTCAAGCGTTTTTACGAATGATTTCCTTTGCCAGCGTCAAATGGTTCTTGGCTCCTGCCGAGTCTGCGTCATAGAGGATGGCCGGCATTCCGTGGCTCGGCGCTTCGCTCAGTTTGACATTACGCTGGATGACGGTCTTGAACACGAGTTCCTGGAAGTGACGTTTCACCTCGTCGTATATCTGGTTAGCCAAACGCAGACGGCTGTCGTACATGGTCAGCAGGAAACCTTCGATTTCGAGCGACGGGTTCAACTTCTTCTTGATTATTTTTATCGTGTTGAGCAATTTGCTGATTCCTTCAAGCGCAAAGTATTCGCACTGCACTGGAATAATGACCGAATCGGCTGCCGTAAGCGCGTTGACCGTAATCAGGCCCAACGAAGGGGAACAGTCGATTAAGATAAAGTCATACTCGTCTTTCAGGGGAGCCAACAGGTTTTTCAGAATCTTCTCGCGGTTCTCCAAGTTGAGCATCTCGACTTCCGCGCCGACCAGGTCGATGTGCGAGGGGACAATGTCGAGCCCGTCAATGTCCGTCGTGTAAATCGCCTCATGGACATCGACTCCGTTGATAATGCACTCATAGATTGAGCAGTCAATCTCACCCAAATTGACGCCTAGTCCGGACGAAGCGTTCGCCTGAGGATCGGCATCAACCAGCAAGACTTTCTTTTCAAGTGTAGCCAAAGAAGCAGCAAGGTTCATCGACGTAGTAGTCTTTCCTACGCCGCCTTTTTGGTTGGCTAATGCAATAATTTTGCCCATAGATTTTCTTAAAATGCCATAACTTGTAGGTCGCAAAGATAGTTATTTTTCCACGAAGCTCAGGCCGCTAAACTTTTTTTTGTACTTTTGCGTAAACTCAAACCTTCTTATGAATCCCACCCACAAACCCCGCTTGCTCCTCTCGAACGATGACGGAGTGACCGCCAAGGGCCTCAATTTCCTGATCGACGTACTCGCTCCCATGGCCGACCTTTTTGTCATGGCGCCCGATGGCCCGCGTTCCGGCGCCGGATGTTCGCTCACGTCCATCACCCCCACCTGTTACCGCGTCCTCCGCGATGAACCGGGCTTGAAGGTATGCGCCTGTTCCGGAACGCCGGTCGACTGCGTCAAGCTCGCCCTCGACCAAGCCATGGACTACACGCCCGACCTCATCGTCGGCGGAGTCAACCACGGCAGCAATGCATCGATCAACGTGCACTACTCCGGCACAATGGGCGTGGCCCTCGAAGGCGCGATGAAAGGGATCCCGTCGGTCGCATTCTCCCTCTGCAACCACCGTCCTGACGCCGACTTCACGCCCTTGCAGACTTGCGTAAAAGACATCGTCGCACGAACGCTTTCGGTCGGCCTTCGCCCGTACACGTGTCTCAACGTCAATTTTCCCGACCTCACTGCTTTCAAGGGCATCCGCGTCTGCCGCATGGCCCGAAGCAGCTGGACGCACGAGTACGCGCCCTGCCCGCATCCCTATGGCAGCCGCTACTTCTGGCTGACCGGCATGAACGAGAACCTCGAGCCCGAGGCGGACGACACAGACCTTTGGGCGCTCGACCATGGATACGTCGCCATCACGCCGACCGCCGTGGATGTCACGGCCTACGCCTTGAAAGAACAATTGAAATCCGTTTTCGAATAGAACCGCCCAGCACCAGCATTTTCCGCCATGACGTATTTCATTATTGTCGGTGAAGCCAGTGGCGACCTCCACGCCGCCCACCTGATGGAGGAGCTCCGCCAGACCGACGGCCAGGCTGAATTCTTTTTCTACGGAGGCGACGCGATGAGCCGCATCGGCGGTACGCGGCTACGTCACTACAAGGACACGGCCTACATGGGCTTCATCCCCGTCATGCTCCACCTCCGTACCATTTTGCGCAACCTCAGCAACTGCAAACGCCAGATTCGTGAGATCCGTCCCGACGCCGTCATCCTCGTAGATTACCCCGGCTTTAACTTAAAGATAGCCCGCTACGTTCATGAAAGCCTCCGGCTACCCGTCTACTACTACATCTCGCCCAAGATATGGGCTTGGAAAGAACACAGGATAGCCAACATCCGCCGCGATGTCGACGAGTTGTTCTCCATCCTGCCTTTTGAGAAAGCCTTCTTCGAAGAGAAACATCACTACCCTATCCACTACGTAGGCAATCCCACCGTCGATGAAGTGGCTGGTTACCGCAGAAACCACGTTGCAGCTGACGACCGTTTCCACGAACGACATCGCCTCGACGCCTCCCGCCCTCTCATTGCCCTGCTGGCTGGCAGCCGCATTCAGGAGATTAAGGACAACCTCCAACGCATGTGTCAAGCCGCCGAGCCCTACGTCGCGCGTGGTTACCAGCTCGTAGTGGCGGGCGCGCCGTCGGTCGACGACGAAATCTACGACGACGCGCTCACCGCTCTGCCGTCCGAATTGCGCCGCCATATACACATCGTCCACAATGAGACATATGCGCTCCTTTCTCACGCCGAAGCCGCACTCGTCACGTCCGGCACCGCCACTTTGGAAACGGCACTCTTCGACGTACCTCAGGTAGTATGCTACTATACCAGTTTCGGACGCATTGTCTCATGGCTCCGCCGACGACTGCTCAAAGTACCGTACATTTCGCTCGTCAATTTAGTCTGCAACGAAGAAGTGGTACCCGAGCTCGTGGCCGACAGCATGACCGTAGACAACGTGCGTCGCCATCTCGGAGAAGTGCTGAAAGGCGGTTCCCGGCGCGACCGGATGCTCGAAGGCTACACCCGGATGCGCCAACACTTGGGCGATGAAGGCGCCGCCCGCCGGACAGCCACTCTGATGGTCAATCTGTTACGCAGAAAAGCGTAAGACAAAAAGCAAAAAGTCCGGCAGTCCTCTCCCTATATAGGCCGTGCGGATACACAACGGTTGTCTGTGTGTCCGCACGGCCTATATATTATTAATACCTACGACAACTGATGAACCCACCCGGCGGCCTATGCCATCTGTCCGGCCGGGACATGGCGGCGAGTCTCATAACGCCGTACGAAATCCAGCATGACGAGCGCTCCCAAAGCTACGAAAGCGGCCCCGACCAATGCTGTATAAGGATAATCCAGCCCATGCCGCAGAGGCCAGCCGCCGGCCTGCGCACCAACCGCGTTGCCCAGGTTGAACGCGATCTGGATGCATGCACCCCCAAGCAGTTCTCCACCCGGGGCATGTTTTAAGATCAGCGTCTGCTGTGGCGACGAGATGGCAAAAAGCCCCATCGTAACCACGAACATCAGTCCCACCGACCACCAGCCGTCTGACGCGAGAAAGAAGATACCGGACAACGCCACACAGATACCTCCTTGCACCAATGCGTCAATACGGCCGGGCGTAAACCGGTCACTGAAATATCCGCCGAGCGCATTGCCCAGCACCATACCTCCGCCAGCCACCATCATGAGCACAGGGACGACAGCCTCGCTGAAACAGCTTGTTTGCGTCAGAAGCGGACTGATGTAGCACCACCAGCAAAACACGCCGCCATTGCCCAGCACCGTGGCAGCCAGAATACGCCATGGCGCGCCGTGGCGCAGGAAGCGGAACTGCCCGCGGAAGCCTGTATCGGGCAGCCCGGGCATGAAAGGCACCCAACGCAGCACAAGCAACAGCGTCACACAACCCCAGAGTCCCGCCAGGAGGAAAGTGAGCCGCCAAGACAAGTAATGGCAAACAACAGCAGACAGGGGAACACCGGCAAGATTGGCTACCGTCATCCCGGCCACCATGGCCGAAACGGCCAATGCACCTTTCCCCTCAGGCGCCAGTTTGAGTGCCACGAGCGAAGCCACCCCGAAATAAGCGCCATGGGGCAGCCCCGAAACGAAACGGGCGAGCATCAGCGACCAATAAGACGACGAAACGGCGGCAAGCAGGTTGCCGGCCACCATCAGGCCGATCAGCGCCACAAGCAACTGCTTCAAAGGACGCGTCCTGCCCCATACCAGCAACGGGGCGCCGCAACAGACACCCACCGCATAGGCCGACACCCAGTTGCCTGCTGTCGGGATACTCACACGCAGGTCGGCAGCCACATAGGGCAGCACTGCCATCATGGCAAATTCGGCCACGCCCAGGCCGAACGTACCGGCCGACAAGGCGGCCAGCGACTTCTTCACAGACATCACTACGACGACTCAGAAAGTCAGTACACGGCTACCGTCCGGTTCCTCGTCGATGCGGACTCGAACGGCATCGCCGGGCAACAGGTCCTCTACCAGCTCAGGCCATTCGATAAGGCAGAGCGCACCGGAATAGAAATAGTCTTCATAACCCAGGTCATAGACTTCTTCGAGCTTCTTGATGCGGTAGAAATCAAAGTGATAGATGAGTTCGGCCGTCGTGGCGGAACGATATTCGTTGACAAGAGCGAACGTAGGTGACGTCACGGGATCCTCGACGCCTAATTCCTCGCACAAGGCTTTGATGAACGTCGTTTTCCCGGCTCCCATCTTCCCGTAGAAAGCAAAGATGGTATGCTCGCCCATGGTTTCGATGAAACGGCGGGCAGCGTCACGAATCCCGTCGAGGTTTTCTATCTTAATTTCCATAACGTAAGGATTTATTGTCGTTAGCGGGCGCAAAAATACATATTTCCACCGGCTTGTTCCCTCCCGAGTTGGACAAAATTAGCGTAAAAACGACCTTTCCGAACCCGCTGAAAAAGCCGACTTTTGCAGACATAAAAAACTTTCATCATGCCAAGAGTTTCTTCATGGACAGCCCTCGTCGCCGCAGCCGCTGTCATGGGGTTGCCCGTCGGGTGCGACATCATCGAGTATCACCCCTACGACACGCGTTTCGACGGCGAACGCGACATCAACCGCCGTCACATCGAACAGATCGAGGTCGCCTGCGCCGGCCGCGACACGATACGCTTCGCCGTCATCAGTGACACACAGCGATGGTACGACGAGACGCGGGCCGCCGTCGCCGCCATAAACAGCCGCGACAGCGTGGACTTTGTCATACACTGCGGCGATCAAGCCGACTTCGGCCTGACGCGCGAATTCGAGTGGATGCGCGATGAGCTGAACCGTCTCCGTGCACCTTACGTCTGCCTCATCGGCAACCACGACTGCCTCGGAACAGGCAGTGACGTATTCCGCGCCATGTACGGCAATCCGGATTTTTCGTTCAACGCCGGCACATATCACTTCGTCTGCCTCAACACAAACGCCTTCGAATACGACTACTCCGTCCCCATACCTGATTTTTCCTTCCTACTCGCCGACCGCGAGGCCACCCCTGCCACGACGACGCGCACCGTCGTGGCGATGCACGCCCAGCCGTTCAGCGACCAATTCAACAACAACGTGGCCAACGTCTTCCAGTCCGAGCTACACAAATACCCCGGCCTGTCTTTCTGCGTGAGCGGCCACGACCATCACACGCGGACAAGCGACCTTTTCGGCGACGGCATCAACTACTACCAAGTAGGTTCGGCCAAAGGAAGAGAGTATCTGTTCTTCACACTCACTCCAAACGACATAAGATATGAAGTGGTACGCTTCTGAACGCCTGTCCTCGACGCTGTGCGGACTTATCCTGACAGCACTCGCAACGACGGCGTCGGCCGCGAAACCCTTTCCGCCGGCCATGAGTGACGCAACGGCACGGACAGAAGTACTGACTGGAAGTTCTGCCAGCCGGATAGAAATTTCTGCCAGCCGTCCGGAATTTTCAGACACACTGGCCGGAATTTCCATCACAACTCCCAGAAAGGCAGACACGACGTCGCGCTACGACCGTCACGTCGAACGCTATCGCTACCGCTGGTCGCGCCTTATCCCGAACCAACACATCATCCAGTATGCCGGCAGCATTGGCCTCGTGAGCTTCGGCACAGGCTGGCACTACGGTCACGACGACGATTGGGAGACAGAACTGCTCCTCGGCATCGTCCCCCGTTACCACGCTGACAGGACCAAGGTCTCCTTCACCGTCCGCCAGCGCTACATCCCCTGGCACCTGCCCCTCAACAGACGCTTTACGGCAGAACCGCTCACCGCCGGAATTTTCATCAACTCCATCTTCGGCGAGGGATTCTGGGCCCGCGAACCTTCGCGCTACACCAAGGGCTACTACGGCTTTGCCACGAAAGTCCGGGCCAACATCTTCTTAGGCCAGCGGCTTAAAATCAACATTCCCCACCGCCACCGCATCTCGAACAAGAGCATCTCACTCTTCTACGAACTAAGCACGTCCGACCTGTACCTCATCACCGCCATCACAAACAAGTCGATCCGCCTCAGCGACATACTCTCGCTGGCCGTCGGCGTCAAGTTCGAAACATTCTGACTGCGATTATTAACGCCGGATTAACACCTGCTTTGCCGGCTAATGCGTAAATTCGCAGCCAACGTAACGATACATCACACACATGACCCTCGGCAAACTCCTCTGGGTGGACGACGAAATCGAGATGCTCCGCCCGCACATTCTCTTCCTGAACAAGAAAAACTACGACGTCGTCACAGCCACGAACGGTGCGGACGCCGTCGACCTATGTCGGGCCGAAGACTTCGATCTCATCCTCCTCGACGAGAACATGCCCGGCCTGAGCGGGCTGGAAACCCTGTCCCTCATCAAGGATGTACGGCCAGGCGTACCCGTCGTCATGGTGACCAAAAGCGAAGAGGAGGACATCATGGACCAAGCCATCGGGTCAAAAATCGCAGACTACCTGATCAAGCCTGTCAACCCGAACCAAATTCTGCTCACCCTGAAAAAAAACATCCACAGACAGGAAATCGTGACCGAGGCCACCGTGAGCGGCTACCGCCAGGAATTCGCCCGCCTCGGAATGCAGATAAGCGAACCGCTCACGGCGACCGAATGGATGGAACTTTACAAACGACTCGTCTACTGGGAACTGGAACTCAGCGAGACAGACGACAGCGCCATGCGCGACATGCTACGCATGCAGAAAGAAGAGGCCAACCACATGTTTGCCCGTTTCGTCAAAGCCAACTACGCCGGCTGGCTCGCCCATCCAGACACCCGGCCGCTCATCAGCCCTGACGTATTCCGCCGCAAGGTGTTCCCCCTGCTCGACGCCGGCCGCAAGGTGTTCGTACTCGTCCTCGACAACTTCCGCCTCGACCAGTGGCGTCTGCTGAGCCGGGAACTGAACGAAGACTTCGCCATCGACGAAGAACTGTATTACAGCATCTTGCCCACAGCGACGCAATACGCACGCAACGCGCTCTTTTCAGGCCTCATGCCGGAGCAGATCAGGAAGATGTATCCCCACCTGTGGGTAGATGAAGAGGAGGACGAAGGCAAGAACCTGAATGAGGAAAGCCTCATCGCCGAACAGCTCAAACGCTTCCGGCGAAAGGAAAACTTCACATACAACAAGGTGAACGACTCGCTGGCGGCCGACCGCCTGCTCGGCCAGGCCAACCGCCTCGGGACGGCGCCGCTCAATGTGCTCGTAGTCAACTTCATCGACATCCTCTCTCACGCCCGCACCGAATCCAAGGCCGTGCGCGAACTGGCCAACGACGAAGCGGCCTACCGCAGCATCACACTTTCGTGGTTCCGCCACTCGCCCGTAAGCGACCTGTTCCGGCTGCTCAGCACGACGGACCAGGACATCATTCTCACGACCGACCACGGCAGCATCCGCGTCGACACGCCCTCGAAAATCATCGGCGAACGAAACCTCAACACCAACCTGCGTTACAAGCTCGGCCGCAATATGAGCTACAACGCCAAGGAAGTTTACGAAGTGCGGCGCCCGGCCGACATCCAGCTGCCCGCGCCCAACCTCTCGACGGCCTACATCTTCGCCACAGGCTCACGCTTCTTCGCTTACCCGAACAATTACAACCATTACGTGCAATACTACAAAGACACGTTCCAGCACGGCGGCATATCGCTCGAAGAAATGATCGTCCCGCTCATCACGCTACGCCCGCGCAAACGATGAATAAAACCGTCTTACCCTCCACAATGACGGGAGCGCTGACCACTCCATACGGTCAGGGCGCCCGTCCTCACTAGTCGCCATCCCGTTTTTCCCAGTCGCCGACTTGTTTTACTGAATAAAGCTGCCATCTTCCGGAATTTCCAGCCTGGCATTCCGCCGGCTTTTTCCGCGCAGCCCATACCTATTGCCACATTTTTTACGTATCTTCGCGGCGGAATGTGGCGTTGCCCGGGTTATCACACAATAAACATCCCGTCGGAGAGTTATTCTAATAAGTAAGCCACCGTGACTGAGCGTATGCCCAAACAGCGCGCACGCCGATGAACTGGAAGAGACTGACCATACTCCTGCTACTGACCTGCACGGTTGCCGCGCTGGACGCACAAACGCGCAGGGTACAGAACAAGCCTTACATCGACTTGCGTCGCTTTCACTACGGCTTCACGGTCGGCATCCACGACCAGAGCCTGAAATTGCTCAACAACGGATACATCGACCCGGCCACAGGCCGGCAGTGGATGGCTGAGAACGACAACCACGGCATCGGTTTCAACGTCGGAGTGCTCGGCGAATGGAAACTGACAGACTATCTCGCCATACGCGCTATACCATCGCTCTATTTCGGAACAAAGCACATCACGTTTCTCGACCGGACAAGCGGCACGACCGAAACGCAAAACATGAAGTCCACGTACATCGGCGTTCCGGTCCACCTGAAAGTCTCCGCGCCTCGTTTCAACAACTATCGCCCCTACGTCGTAGCCGGCGTAGCTCCCATGTACGACTTGATGAAAAAGAAACAAGAACGGCTGCTCACCAAGCCGCTCAATCTTTTCGTAGAAGTAGGCTTGGGCTGCGACCTCTACCTACCGTTCTTCAAGTTGATTCCGGAACTCAAATTCTGTTTCGGGCTTTCCAACATCCTGCAAAAGAACCGCAACGACCTGACAGACCGCAATCTCCTCATCTTCACGGAAAGCGTGGACAAAGCCACGGCAAACATGGTCGTCCTTTCATTTTATTTCGAATAACCATCCCACAACACATGACTATATGAAAAAACTCCTATCGCTACCGCCCAACCTCGTACAGCACTTCAACGACATCACGGGCACTGCGCCCGGAGAATGGTTCTGCACGTCCGATCCTGTCGGAAAAAAACTCGGCTCGGGCGGTGGAACGACTTGGCTACTCGAAGCCTGCCGTCATGCTGAGGCCCCGACCGAAGATTTCGCATCCTGGCTCGGCCGGGAAAAGCGTATCCTCCTCCATGCCGGCGGACAGAGCCGCCGTCTGCCCGCCTACGCTCCAAGCGGTAAGGTACTCACCCCCGTGCCTGTCTTCCGGTGGGCCCGCGGCCAGCAGATAGACCAGACGCTGCTCTCGCTCCAACTCCCGCTCTACGAACGCATTCTCAAAAACGCTCCAAAGGGACTCAATACGCTCATAGCCAGCGGCGACGTCTTCATCCGCACCGTGGGCGAAATCGCCCCCTTGCCCCAAGCCGACATCGTCTGCTACGGACTTTGGGCAGAGCCAGAACTGGCCCGCAACCACGGCGTTTTCTTCATGGACCGCCGCACGCCGGGCGAGCTCGACTACATGCTGCAAAAGCCATCGACCGAAACGCTCAGCCATCTCACTACGACACACTTCTTCCTTATGGACATTGGTGTGTGGGTGCTCAGCGACCGTGCCGTCGAACGCCTGCACCAGTGCTCCATAGACAGAGGTGAGTGCATCAACTATGACCTCTATTCCGCTTTTGGCTGCGCCCTCGGCCTTCACCCCTCTGCCCCGGACGAGCGGCTGGCCGACCTGAGCGTTGCCATCGTCGACCTGCCCGGCGGTGAGTTCTATCACTTCGGCACGAGCCACGAACTGATTTCCTCGACAACGGCCTTGCAAAACTTAGTCAAGGACCAGCGCTTCATCATCCAAAAAGAAATTAAACGGCAGTCGTCCGTGTTCACACAGAACGCCGACATCGCGTTCCGCTTCGGCAACGAACAGACCGAGATATGGGTAGAGAATGCCCACCTGCCTGCCACGTGGACGCTGACAAGCCGCAACATCGTCACAGGTGTTCCTCGGAACGATTGGAAAGTATGCCTCACCCCCGGCCAATGCGTGGACATCGTGCCGGTCGGTGAACGTGACATAGCCCTCCGCCCGTACGGTTTCAACGACGCTTTCCGCGGCGCACCCGATGCCGACACCACCACGTTCATCGGTCAGCCGCTTCCGTCGTGGATGGCCGCACACGGACTGAACGCCGCCGACCTTGACGGCGCCACCGACATTCAGGCCGCCCCTCTCTTCCCCACAACGGCCGACATGGCCTTGGCAGGACGCCTGCTGGCCTGGATGCTCGACGAGCACCCCACGGACAACAGCCTCGCCGCCATCTGGCGTCGCCTGCGCCGCCTCTCGGCCGACGGTCTCTCGAACGAGGCGAACCTGAGCCGCCTCGTGGCCCAGCGTCACGGTTTCTTGCGCGACAACCTCGCCCAACTGGCCAACAACTACGCCAAAAGCGTTTTCTATCAGGTAGACCTGAAACACACGGCTGCCCTTTATGCCGCCTACGGACTTGACCTGCCCGAGCCCTTACCCGGAGAGGCCTCGCTGATGCTGCAAATGCGCGACGCAATGTTCCGCGCCGAATGCCTCCGCCTGCGCGGCGAAGAAGACTCGACCGAAGCAGAAAAGGCTTTCAGCCTGCTCCGCGAAGGCCTGACTGCCACCGTCAACCGCGAAGGGAAGTCACCGCGTCTCAGCGTCTGTCACGACCAAATCGTGTGGAGCCGCTGCCCGGTACGCATCGACCTCGCAGGTGGCTGGACAGACACCCCGCCTTACAGTCTCTCCACCGGCGGCAACGTCGTCAACCTCGCCATCGAGCTGAACGGACAGCCACCACTCCAAGTCTATGTCAAGCCGTCGAAAGACCGTGCAGTAATCTGCCGGTCAATCGACTTGGGCGCCATGGAGCGCATTACGACTTACGAAGAACTGACCCACTACAACAAAGTGGGCTCGCCGTTCTCCATACCCAAGGCCGCGCTTTCACTTGCCGGTTTTGCGCCGAATTTCTCAGCCGAACGCTATCCTTCGCTCGAAGCGCAACTTGAAGCTTTCGGCTGCGGCATCGAAATCACCTTGCTTTCCGCCATTCCTGCCGGTTCGGGGCTGGGCACCAGTTCCATACTCGCGAGCACCGTGCTGGGAGCCCTGTCCGACTTCTGCGGCCTCGGGTGGGACAAGATGCAGATCGGCAACCGCACATTGGTGCTCGAACAACTTCTGACGACGGGCGGAGGCTGGCAAGACCAGTATGGCGGCATCCTGAACGGCGTCAAACTGTTGCAGACAGGACGAGGATTCGACCAGACGCCCATCGTGCGCTGGCTGCCCGAAACCTTGTTCACCGCCGAAGACTACCGCCCCTGCCACCTCCTCTATTACACCGGACTGACCCGTACGGCCAAGAAAATCCTTGCCGAAATCGTGCGTGGCATGTTCTTGAACAGTAGTGCGCACCTGGCTCAGCTCGACGCCATGAAGCATCACGCGCTGGCCCTGCACGACGCCATGCAGAAAGGCGATTTCGCCGAGTTCGGCCGCCTCGTCCGCCAGACATGGGAGCAGAACAAACGCCTCGACGCGGGCACCAACCCACCGGCCGTCGAACGCCTCTGCCAGATGGTGGACGACCTCGCGCTCGGCTACAAACTGCCCGGCGCGGGTGGTGGCGGCTACCTCTACATCGTAGCCAAAGACCCGGAGGCCGCAACCCGCATCCGCCAACTGCTGCGCGAGAACCCGCTCACACCGTCGGCACGCTTTGTCAACATGAGCCTCTCTCAGACGGGCCTGCAAGTAAGCCGGAGTTAACCGGCGCATTGGCAGAACGACCAACTACTCAATTACAAACATGAAAACAAAGAAAATTTCCATATTCTCGACGAGCGACGGACGGAACTACCTCATTCCGTTCGCGCTCGTCACTACCCTTTTCTTCCTATGGGGCTTCGCGCACAGCATCCTCGACGTCCTGAACAAGCACTTCCAAGACACGTTCGAGATTGGCCGTGCCGAATCGGCCTTGGTCCAAGCCGTGGTTTACGGAGGCTACTTTCTAATGGCCCTGCCAGCCGGGCGCCTCATCTCGCACTATGGCTACCGCGCCGGCGTGCTGACGGGGCTCGTGCTCTACGGCATCGGCGCCCTGCTCTTCATTCCCGGCAGCCATATCAACAGTTTCCCGTTTTTCCTTTTCTCTCTCTTCGTCATCGGCTGCGGACTGACGTGCCTCGAAACCTCGGCCAATCCCTACGTCACCGTATTGGGTACGCCTTCGGCAGCCGAACGGCGCATCAACCTCGCCCAATCGTTCAACGGCCTTGGCTGGATCGTAGGCCCACTCGTCGGCGGCCTGCTCATCTTCGGCGAGGACGCCAGTCAGATTGCCCTGCCCTATACCATCATCGGCGCCGTCGTTTTGGTCGTGGCCGCCGTGTTCAGCCGCGTCCGCCTGCCCGAAATCAAAGACGACACGACCGACGAACGCACCGCCCGTCCCTTGCGCCAGCACCGCAACTTCACGTGGGGCGTCGCCGTCTTGTTCCTCTATGTGGCGGCACAGACCGGCATCAACAGCTTCTTCATCAACTATGTCACCGAAGCCGGCATCGGCATCGGTGACCGTACGGCAGCCCTTGCCCTTTCATTCGGCGGCATGGGGCTCTTCGTGCTCGGCCGCATGGGCGGCAGCTGGGTGATGAACTACGTACGGCCCGAGCGGTTGCTCCTCATCTTCGCCGTGGGAGCCGCCCTGACGATGGCGCTGGTATGCGGCGACTTCGGTTGGACGTCGATCGGCGCCCTGTTCGCCTGCTACCTGTTCGAGAGCATCATGTTCCCGACGATTTTCTCCCTTGCCCTGCGTGGCCTCGGCGCCCACACCAAACGCGGCAGTTCGCTGCTCATCATGAGCATCGTGGGCGGAGCCATCGCCCCCGTCACCATGGGTTTCATTGCCGACCGCAGCGCCTCGATGGCCGACGGCTTTATCATCCCCCTAGTCTGCTTCGTGGCCATCGGTGCTTACGCCCTGCGCTACAAGCGCCTTGTCGAGGCCTGACACAGCAACCGGAATTCACAGATATCCATAAGCACAGGCGCACCGCAGGGGAAGAAACTTCCGTACTGCGGTGCGCCTGTGCTTATCGGTTGCCCGAGCGCCCGCCGGCCGACCTGTATTCCCGGCCGCACCGGCCATAGTGACAAGACGGCTGACCGGTATTCCTATCCGGCTGACAGATGATTCCGGACGGCTGACCGGAACCACCGGCAGGCCGGGAAAGGCTACGCCTAGCATTTGCGGATTTTCGCGCTTGGCGCTTCACATTTTTTCCTTACCTTTGCATATTCCATAAGTAGGCCCACGAAAGGCCACCACAGACATGAAGATCACGGAACTCATTGCGGCAAACGACCGCACGGCTTTCTCGTTCGAGGTGCTCCCGCCCCTGAAAGGCACGGGCATCGGGACGCTGACGCGCACCATCGACAAATTGCGCGAGTTTGCCCCCAGCTATATCAACATTACCACCCACCGCTCCGAATACGTCTACAAGGACCTCGGCGACGGCCTGATGCAACGATCACGGCTGCGCCGGCGTCCCGGCACAGTAGCCGTGGCAGCCGCCATCCAGCAGAAATACGGCATCCCCGTCGTCCCGCACATCCTGTGTAGCGGTTTCACACGCGAAGAGACGGAATACGTACTCCTCGATCTGCAATTCCTCGGCATCAGCAACCTGCTCCTGCTGCGCGGCGACAAGGCCCGCGACGACGCCAGCTTTAAGCCGACGCCCGGAGGCTACGCACACACGACCGAACTGCAAGCGCAGATCAACCGGTTCAACGCAGGCTTCTTCGACGACGGCACACCCATCAAGGTGCCAGGCGAACCGTTCAGCTACGGCGTGGCCTGCTATCCCGAAAAGCACGAGGAAGCCCCCAACATGGGTACCGACCTCCACTGGTTCAAACAGAAAGTGGACGCAGGTGCCGAATACAGCGTCACGCAACTCTTCTACGACAATACAAAATACTTCGCCTTTGTCGCCGCCGCCCGCCAGGCCGGCATCACAGTGCCCATCATCCCGGGCATCAAGCCCCTGACAAAACGGTCCCAGCTAACGGTGGTGCCCAAAGTTTTCCACTGCGACCTGCCGGAACCATTGGTGAACGAAGCGCTCAAATGCAAAACCGACGAAGAGGTGGCACAAGTCGGAAGAGAATGGACCATCGCACAGTGCCGCGAGTTGATGAAAGCAGGCGTACCGAGCCTTCATTTCTACACAGTCTCAGCGGTTGACAGCATTGCGGAAATAGCTCGCGCCATATACTGACCTCCTTTCACAAAAGCACGCCATGAAGTTCAGCCAAGTCATCGGACAAGAGGATGCCACCCGCCGGCTCCGCCAGCAGGCAGCCGAAGGACGCGTCCCCCATGCCCTGCTCTTCTGCGGGCCAGAAGGAAGCGGGAAACTGGCTTCCGCCTGGGCCTTGGCCAGCCTGCTGCTCTGCCAGCACCCAACGGAGGGCGACTCCTGCGGCACCTGCCCGGCCTGCCACATGACAGCGAACCTCGCACACCCCGATCTGCATTTCGTATTCCCTGTCGTCAAAGGCAAAAGCGGCAAGAGCGCTCCGGTGAGCGACATGTACCTCGACGAATGGCGCACGCTCATGAAAGAATCGCCCTACTTCGCCCGAGAGACATGGCTCGAACGCATGGAGACACAGAACCAGCAGGCACAGATCTATGTTGAAGAAAGCAACGCCATTCTGCGCAAGCTCAGCCTCAAATCGAGCCAAGGCGGATACAAAGTGATGATTATCTGGCAACCTGAGCTGATGAATATCGCCACTGCCAACAAGTTGCTCAAGCTACTCGAAGAACCTCCCGGCGACACCGTTATCATCCTCGTAAGCGAGCGACCGGAACAGCTGTTGGGCACCATCGTTAGCCGCACGCAGCGCATTGACTTCAAACCGCTCAACGAAGAAGAGCTTACACAGGCGCTCATGCGCGACAACGCCCTCGAAGAACGGACTGCAAGGGGCATTGCCCGTCTCTCCGGCGGCAGCTACGCCACGGCCCAGTCGATGCTCCGCGTGAACGAGGATGCAGACCTCTTCTTCGACATGTTCGTACTGCTCATGCGTCTGAGCTACCAACGTAAAGTAAAGGATATGTTCGAGTGGAGCGAACAAGTGGCCTCATGGGGCCGTGAACGCCAGAAGAGTTTCCTCGACTATTGCCAGCGGCTCATCCGCGAAAATTTCGTCTACAACTTCAAACTGCCCCAAATCAACTATATGGGCGCAAAGGAAGCCGATTTCGCCATACGGTTCGCCCGCTTCGTCAACGAGCAAAACGTCATCGGCATCATGGACGAGTTATCGGACGCCAGCCGCGACATTGAACAAAACGTGAATCCGAGGATGGTATTCTTCGACTTTGCCCTACAAATGATCGTCCTACTCATCCCTAAAACTTCCAAACGATGAACGACTATAAAACCAACGACCAGCTACGCGGCATCTGCGCCCGAGGCTGCGGACGCCAAGATAAGCAACTCAACACATTCGACTACATGGCCGACGTCCCCGGCAACAACGAGACAACCGACCTCGTGGAAGTCCAATTCAAGAATACGCGCAAAGGATATTACCACAACGACAACCACCTCCCCTTGGAAAAAGGAGATATCGTTGCTGTCGAAGCCAGCCCGGGACACGACATTGGCGTCGTCACCCTCACCGGAAGCCTCGTTCCCCTGCAAATGCGGAAGGCCAACCTGAAAGGCAACACGGAAATACGCCGCATCTATCGCATCGCCAAGCCCGTTGACCTCGAAAAGTACGAAGAAGCGAAAGCGCGGGAACACGACACGATGATACGCTCCCGACAAATCGCCAATGAGCTGGGTTTGGACATGAAAATCGGCGACGTAGAATATCAAGGTGACGGCAACAAGGCTATCTTTTACTACATTGCCGACGCCCGTGTGGACTTCCGGAAACTCATTAAGGTACTGGCCGAAGCATTCCATGTACGTATCGAAATGAAGCAAATCGGCGCCCGCCAGGAAGCCGGCCGCATCGGCGGCATTGGTCCCTGCGGCCGCGAACTCTGTTGCGCTACGTGGATGAAAAACTTCGTCTCCGTATCGACCAACGTCGCCCGCTATCAGGACATTTCACTCAATCCGCAAAAACTGACTGGACAATGCGCCAAATTGAAATGCTGCCTGAACTACGAAGCTGACACCTACATCGAAGCCGTAAAGAAGCTGCCAAGCCGAGAAATACAGCTCGAAACAAAAGACAGTACGTATTATTATTTCAAAGCCGACGCCTTGGCCAACCAAATCACTTACAGCACCGACAAACGGCTTGCCGCCAACCTTGTGACAATAACGGCAGAACGAGCGTTCGCCGTCATCCAACAAAACAAGAACGGCGAAAAGCCCGACAGACTGGACATCGCGGGCAACAGCGAGCCGACACGGCCAATCGACTTGGTAGAACAAGAAAGCCTCACCCGCTTTGACAAAAACAAGAAACGCAAGAACAAGAAAAAGCGGACAGAGGGAAAAAAGTCCGCAAACGCAGCCATACAAAGCACAAGCAATGTCCCGCAAGAGAACAACGGCAGGCATCCCAACAACGACCGGCCGCAAAAGCGTGGCGGCAACCGCGGCAATAACCGGCGAAGAGACAACAATACCGGGAACGAGGCTCCACACGCATGACACGCTATCTCACATCCGCCAGACGCTTGGCAACCGGACTCTCGGCCACCCTCCTTCTCCTGCTGTCAGTCACAGCCTGCGAGAAACGGATTGCCGTCTACACCCAACGCTCCATCGCGGCCGACGGATGGGAACCCTTCGACACTGTCATGTTCGTCATCGACAGCCTCCAACGCGACGGGAACTACACCCTCAGTATCGACCTCCGCACAACGAGCAGTTTCCCTTACCAAGCGCTCTACCTCAGGGTCGAACAACACTGGGAAAAGCCGAAAATGGTGAGCTGCGACACACTCTGCTGCCAACTGGCCACCCCCAACGGTGACATCACGGGAGCAGGCATCAGCCACTTGCAATACACATTCCCTCTGGACAGATTGCGGCTCGCCGCAGGACAACACGGTCACATCGTTATCCGCCACATCATGCAGCGTGAAATGCTCCCCGGAGTCGCCAGCGTAGGCGTCAAGATAGAGCGGGAAACACCCGCCAGCTAATGCCAGACATCGAATCACCTCATAATTTTTACAACGACCTCCCATACCTTCACCCATAGAACCACAAAAAGCACAAGCACATGGAAGAGATTAAGAATCAGTATCTCAGCTTAAAAGCCTCGTGCCGAGGTGCAGAAATGCAAAGCCTGACCAATCTTTCAACAGGCCGTGAATGCCTTTGGCAGGGCGACCCGCAATTTTGGGGAAAACGTTCGCCACTGCTGTTCCCCATCACCGGACGCATGTGGAACAACCGTACGGAATTCAACGGCCGCGAATACAGCATCCCCAAGCACGGCTTCATGCAAGACCGCAGCTTCAACCTTGCCGAACACACCGACACATCGCTCCGCTACGTATTCTCGAGCACACCGGAAGAACTGAAAATGTTCCCATTCGACTTTAATCTCGAGATTGTCTATACGCTCGACGGGAACAAAGTCCGGGTTGACTTCCACGTCGAGAACTGCAGCATCGACACCATGCCTTTCCAAATCGGCGGCCACCCCGGTCTGAACCTCCTTGACTACAAAGCGAGCGACAACGTGCATGGCTACCTCTCTTTCGAAGGCGCTCCATGGCGGCTATTGCGCGCCGGCGAACAAGGCTGCACCGAGCCAGATCCCCTCGAAATGCCCATGCTCGAAGAAAACCTGCTTCCCTTGAAAGACGGCCTCTTCGCCCACGACGCCCTCATCTTCGACGAGCACCAGATCAAAGCCATCACGCTGCACGACAAATACCGCCAACCCGCCGTCAGGCTATGGAGCGACGCGCCAGCCATGCTCATCTGGCAACCAGACAAACACGGCGCATCCTTCGTATGTTTCGAGCCTTGGTTCGGACTGTGCGACACACAGCACTTCTTCGGTCCGTTCACGCAGCGTCCTTACGTCAACAAAGCCCTTCCGGGCAAGACTTGGCACGGAGGCTACACCATCGAATGCCTCAAATAGACCAGCACACGAACCGGCTCACCGACAAAACAGGCACCATCGAATGGAAATTTATTCGGAAGACAACACGCAAGAGACACACCGACGCGGACGCATTGAGGTGATTTGCGGCTCCATGTTCTCAGGCAAGACAGAAGAGCTCATCCGCCGCTTACGGCGGGCGCAGTTTGCCAAACAACGCATCCGCATTTTCAAACCGGCCATCGACGTACGCTACGCCCACGACGCCGTTGTCTCGCACGACTGCAACTCCATCTCGTCCAACCCGGTAAAAGATTCATCCGAACTGCTGGAAATCGGGCACGACGTGGAAGTGGTCGGCATTGACGAAGCACAGTTTTTCGACGACCGCCTGCCACAAGTGTGCGGCGAACTGGCGTCACGGGGCATCCGCGTAGTCGTGGCAGGACTGGACATGGACTTCAAAGGCCAGCCATTCGGCCCTATGCCCGCCTTGTGCGCCATTGCCGAAGAGGTGACCAAAGTACATGCCATCTGCGTGCGGTGCGGAGACTTGGCCTACGTGTCACACCGCACGGTTCCGGGCGAGAGCCGCGTGCTTCTTGGCGAGAAAAATGAATACGAGCCGCTTTGCCGGCGCTGTTTCGAAAAAGCCTGCAAGCACTGACCGCCATGCCACGATACACCCACGTCCTGTTCGACCTCGACGGCACCCTGACCGATTCCCGCGTCGGCATCACACGATCTGTGGCTTACGCATTGAGACAATTCGGCATACACGTGGACAACTACGACACGCTCACACCATTCATCGGGCCACCGCTGATGGAATCGTTCCAATCGATCTACCACTTCGATGAGAATCAAAGCCGCCTTGCCTCGCGCCACTACCGGCACTACTTCCTTGACCGCGGATGGGCCGAGAATTCCTTTTATCCCGGCATCCCCTCCCTGATCCAGGACCTGCACAGACAAGGCGTCCACCTCTACGTGGCCACGTCAAAAGGTGAGCAGTCGGCCCGACGCATTCTGACCCACTTTCACTTGACGCCCTATTTCGACTTCATCGCCGGCGACACGCCACGCCACCGTCGCCCGACGAAGGCCGACGTCATCCGCCACCTCATCAAGAGGCAAGGCGTCTGCCCGACAGACCGGGCTGTCATGGTCGGCGACCGCCGCCACGACATCGAAGGGGCATGCCAAGCTGGCCTCCCCTCGCTCGGCGTCACCTACGGATACGGCAACCGGGAAGAACTTATGCAGGCCGGAGCAACGGATATCGTAGACACCGTCGACGCCTTACGCCGTTTCCTGCTGGCGTAAGCATGCACCTTCCGACCATCACTGCACCGTTCAGACCTGTCCGCGCGACAGGAAAAACGGTCAGTATGATAGAAAAATCTGTCAGTACATCAAGACTTACGGCCAGCCGTCGCGTGCAGAGGCCTTCCGCCATATATCACCCAAAACCAGCAAACAGACCTATGAAACGTACCGAAATATCGACCCTCGGCGAGTTCGGCCTCATCCGACACCTCACCGAAAACCTTCCGCTCACCCAAAAAAGCACGCGATACGGCATCGGCGACGACTGCGCCGTCCTCGCATACCCCGACAGTTCCGTCCTTGTCACCAGCGACATGCTCATGGAAGGCGTCCACTTCGACCTCATCTACACGCCGCTCAAACACCTCGGTTACAAGGCGGCAATGGTGAACTTCTCCGACATCTACGCCATGAACGGCACTCCTCGCCAGCTCGTCGTCAACCTCGCCGTCAGCAAACGTTTCGCGGTCGAAGACCTCGAAGCCCTCTACGCCGGCATCCGGCTGGCCTGCGAACAGCACAACGTAGACATCGTGGGCGGCGACACCACATCGTCACTCACCGGACTGGCTATCAGCATGACCTGCATAGGTGATGCGGAAAAGGATCACATCGTCTACCGCAACGGAGCACACGACACGGATCTCATCTGCGTCAGCGGCGACCTCGGCGCCGCCTACATGGGCCTGCAATTATTAGAACGCGAAAAAGCCGTCTTCGCCCATCAGACAGACAACAAGACAGCGGCGCAACCCGATTTCAGCGGCCGGGAATACCTGCTCGAACGCCAGCTCAAGCCAGAAGCCCGGCGCGACATCATCACCGCCCTGCGCGAGGCAGGCATACGCCCAACAGCCATGATGGACATCAGCGACGGCCTTTCTTCTGAGATGCTGCACATCTGCACCCAAAGCCACGTAGGCTGCCGCATCTATGAAGAACGCATCCCCCTCGACTACCAAACCGCCGTGACCGCCGAAGAGTTCAACATGAACGTCACGACCTGCGCCCTCAACGGTGGCGAAGACTACGAACTCCTCTTCACCGTTCCCCTCACTGAGCACGACCGCGTCTCCGCTATTAAGGACGTGAAAGTCATCGGCTACATCACCAAAGAAGACCTAGGCTGCTCGCTCATCGCCCGCGACGGCCAGGAATTCACCCTCAAAGCCCAAGGTTGGAATCCACTCAAATAAGCAAATCCGCCGCAAATAATAAAAAAATCACGAATTCCGTTTGTCAATTCATACAAAGTCCTTATCTTTGCACCCGAAAACAAACGGGAAGGTGCCATAGCTCAGTTGGTAGAGCAAAGGACTGAAAATCCTTGTGTCCCCGGTTCGATTCCTGGTGGCACCACTTGAAAATCAGAGAGTTACAGCAATGTAGCTCTCTTTTTTGTTTGGTGAAAAGCACGGAAAAGTGGGAGAATCTTTCTCCAAATCTTTACCCAAGATGACAACAATCTCTGTGGTGTGCTACAAGTACAAGCCTTTGAAAAATGGCGAACTTCCCTTGAAAGTGAGGGTGTTCAAAGACAAGAAAGCACGGTACATCAATTTAGGTGTGTCGGTGAAACCTCAAGACTGGGACTTCGGAAGAAACAGGCTGAAAGATGAGGCTGCCGACAAGGACATGCTGGAAAAACTTATAACCAGCAAAATCTGCGAGGCAAGGTCCAAACTCGTGGAACTGAAATCCGAAAACAAGGAGTTCACAGCTACAACACTTGTAGAGCAAGTCCAATCCAAACCTAAGATGATGACAGTGGGAGCGCTTTTTCTGCAATACCAGCAAGACTTGGAGCAGGAGAAAAGAACGGGATACTGGTTATCCATCCGACAGACCTACAACTCCCTCATTAAGTTCAACAGGCATTTGGATATTCCTTTCTCCGAGATGGACTGCAACTGGCTGAGGAAATATGAAATCTGGCAAAGGAAACAGGGCAAGTCCGAAAACACCATAGGGATAAGGCTTAGGAACATCAGGACGATATTCAACCTTGCCATCAACATGGGACTTATCAAGCAGGAGGACTACCCTTTCAGAAAGTTCAAGGTTTCCCGTCTGCATCAGGAGACTGTAAAAAGGGCTTTGACCAAGGAAGAGATACACTCCGTGATAAATTACCCGGTAGACGGCAAGGATTTCTACACTAGGTTGGCCGTGGCATTATTTACCTTTTCCTACTTTATGGGCGGCATCAATTTCGTAGATATGGCTTTCCTTACAGAGAAGAACATCATGGAGGGCAGACTTGTCTACCGCAGGAAGAAAACCGCCAAGCTGATAAACCTGCCCTTACAGGAAGAAGCCCGGCTGGTCTTGAAGAGGTATAAGAATAATGGCAGCCCCTATCTCTTTCCCATCCTTTCCAACCTGCATAAGACGGAGCAACAAAGATTGAATAGACTGCATAAGGTCATCACCAAGGTAAATAAGGCACTAAAAGCCATCGGTGAAGAACTGAACATACCCATCAAGCTCACAACCTATGTGGCGCGGCACTCCTATGCAACCGTCTTGAAAAGAGCCGGTGTCCCCACATCCTTGATTTCAGAATCACTGGGCCACAGTTCAGAAAAAATCACGCAGATTTATCTGGACAGTTTTGGTATTTCTCAAATAGACGAGGCCCTCTCTCACCTGAAATAATTATATTTGCGCAAGTAACTTATTCTTTATCCTCTTAAAAGTAAAATTACTTGCGCAAATTCATATGGAAAATATAACCAATCACCCAATTGACACTAATCCGACTCAATACGACAATGTATTCAGGTGGATTAGAGGTGCCCACATCCAAACAGACACCAATGTGTTCAGCATACACCATGATTTATTTGATAATGATACGGAACAGATTGTAAGCATACTCCAAACCAAAGACGGGTTAAAGATTGGAGATGTAATAGACAGACTGCCCTATGGTATTATTGACAAGACTATCACGGGAATAGGTGCCACAACGTTGGAATTGAGAACACAAAGCAGGTCTTCAATAATCGTTGTCCCCACTAAGGCATTAGCATACAACAAATACAAATCTATCATCGCAGAAAAAGGCGAGGATTATGCACTCTATGTGGGCAGTCCTATCAAAGACAGGAATCGGAATATCTCTCCATTCTCAATTAGGGATTTTCTGACTTCCGGCACCAGTCCTATTAAAAAATTCCTTGTTGTGGCTGACAGCCTCGGTTATCTTATCAGTTGTCTCCAACAAAATGGCATAGACGTCTACAACTCTTATTTCCTACTTATAGACGAAATAGACACCATGCAGTCAGATAGTACATACAGACCAAAGTTGGAAGCTGTGATGGACCACTATTTTATGTTTGACAAAGAACACCGAGCTGTTGTATCTGCTACGCTCAATAGTTTCTCCAACCCTATGATGATACATGAGCCCAAATCATTAATCACATGGGAAAATCCTCCACGGCGTTCCATAGAGCTTGTCTATACAAATTTTGTAGATGCCATAGCCATCAATAAAATAAAGGATATTCTCAGTGAAACCGATGACAAAATCCTTATTGCATACAATAGCTTGGATGGCATTTTCAACATATTGGAGCAGCTTGATGTGGATAAAACAGATTGTGGCATATTATGTAGTGAGAGAAGTTTTGACAAGGTCAAAGATTATCTTGAAGATGTAGATAATGTAATTGATGAAGACGGTCATCTTCAAAAAAGAATAGTCTTTATGACTTGTGCGTATTTCGCAGGCATAGACATTACAGACCAATGCCATCTTATTACAATTACCTCGCATCTTCAACCCTTTACTTATTTGTCATTAGGCCGGATGGCACAAATAGCAGGTAGATGCAGAAATGGAAATTTGAGCGAAACAATTATATATGATATACCTCAAAACATTTCTCATACGCAACATGATGATTTGAACGTCTATAAAAATGAACTGTTGAGGAGAGCCGACGCCTATGCGAATTTCCTCAACAACACAATAGAAGCAGCAAAGGCTGATGAAACGCTCATGCCTTTATCCAACTATCTCTTTTCCCTTATAGACCATATAGCAGAATCAAAGGCTGACAACAATACTTATACACACAAGATTATTCGAGCCAATGCTTGTACAGAAAAGGTGGTTCCTGCCTATTTTGTAATAGATGCACTACTCGAAAAAAGGAATTTGACACACACGCTCTATGCTGAGCCCAGTCATCTTAGAGAAGAGTTAAGTCGTACTGCGAATGTATCTTATCGCGAAAAATTCCTTCGGAAAGAAGACGTCAACTTTACCACAATACAAAATATCAAAGAAAGAAACGCTGAACGGAGAGAAAGCCAGATTGAGCAATTAAAATCCGAACTAAGAGAATGGCACACCAATGGCAAAGAAGATAGAGCATTCCGTAATCTTGTACAGAAGTACGATAAGAAGCTACAAGGCTTTGCCAAATGGTTTTACATACTATCGAATTACATAGAATCGGAAAGGCTGTTATCTGATTTGACTGAATGTTATGACAATAATAAGAAATTACGGAATTACGTCAATGCGGCTTCATTCTATGCCTTGCCATCTGAACATCCTTTCAAGAGATTGGTGCTGACTAAGTTTCATTACGATAGAATAGAAAACGCTGCAAATACACGTGGTGTCGGTGTATTCTCAACACAAGAAAAGAGAAATAAGATTTTAGACGTGTTCAGAGAATACCTCCACACTGATATGCGGTATAGCAAGACTATCCTTATAGACTTGTTCAATTGTTTCTTCAAGAACACGCGAAGTGGTTCTAATGACAAGATTACTGGACTTAATCCAAGGAATTTTCCTCCATTAATAGCACCAATGCCGCAAAATCAGGATATTCTGGAAGTGTTCCTTTTGAATGAGCAAGCGTAACTCTCTTTCTGTTCCCCTGTTCCCTTTATAGTGAGCAGGGGATTTTTGTAGGGTCAAATGGTTAATACATAACTGAAATTACAGATTATTCATAGTGTAGAAGATATAGAATCAAAGGGAGTAGTGTATCTCTATAAGTGCGGTATAATCTGTCCCCATCCCCGCTATTCTTAATTTTTGGGGTATCTCCCCCGTAGCCTTGGCATAAAAAGGTTTTTGAAAGTAGGGCTCATCACATCTCCTTGATTCATGGAAGAAAGTGGTGAGCACCGCTCATTACTTTTCCTTTCCTCCTGACGATTATTCATCCTAAAAGTAACTTCCCATGGAAAAGAAGAAGCATTCAGCGGGAATTGCCGCATGGCAATCCCCAAGAGAACCAATGTCTAACTTAATCATTAAATCATTATGCTAAACCTACGTATTTCATCGAAGAAGCAGGCCAAGATAAAATTGGCGCTTCAAGGTTGCGCCGGAAGCGGGAAAACCTATTCTGCCCTGTTGCTGGCCTATGGCCTCTGCGGGGATTGGAGCAAGGTGGCCATCATAGACAGCGAGCATGGCAGTGCAGACCTCTATGCATCGCTGGGCAGCTACAATGTGCTGGCCTTGGAGGAAGATTTCAGGCCAGAAACTTATGTGGAAGCCCTTAAAGTCTGCGAAGAGGCAGGCATGGAGGTCATCATCATCGACAGCATTTCCCCTTGTTGGGACAACCTCTTGGAATACCATGCGGGCCTGCAAGGCAACAGCTTCACCAACTGGCAGAAGATAACGCCGAGGATGAATGCCTTCATGCAGCGGATTTTGCAGTCAAACAGTCACATCATCTGCACCATGCGCTGCAAGCAGGACTATGTGCTCAGTGAGAAAAACGGCAAGATGGTGCCTGAGAAAGTGGGCTTGAAAGCCGTGATGCGGGATGGCATAGACTACGAGTTCACCATCGTCTTTGACATCAACATGAAACATCAGGCCATCGCCTCCAAGGACAGGACAAACCTCTTTACAGGGAAGCCCGACTTCATCATCTCCGAGGAAACAGGCAAGGCCATCTTGGATTGGTGCAACGACGGGGTAAGTGTGGAGAGCATCCGTCAGAAAATCCTTTCCTCGCAGACCCTTGAAGAGCTTGTGGCCGTCTATCACCAATACCCCGAGTGGTATCCGCAGCTCACCTCCGCCTTCATGCAGCAGAAGATGCTGCTGAAAGGACAGAATCAACCCATCATTAACCAACCCAACTTCATCAGATTATGAACACCCTGCAATTACAGCCTGTAAAGGCCATAAACCATTCCATAAAGAAAGCCGAAATTCCCCTTATGGAAGTTTCTACGGGGCTTACCCCAGTTCTTACGCTTCCTAAGGAAGAAGCTGCCATCCGTCATCCCAAGTTGCCTTTCATTGAGGCCAACACTAAGGAAGTTACCATAGAGCATCTCAGGCAGGACTGCGTTGTTCCCGTGTTCAGCAAGGACAACGAAATCACCATCTCCCATCCTGCCTTTATTGAGACCATCTGGGAAGCGGCACAACATTTGTTCCCCTGTGAGAGGTTGGAAGCCCCTGCCATCAGGGTAAGCCATGTGGTAAAGGGCAGGACACCCGAGGCCATCCACAAGCCGGTAAAAGACCTCATGGAAGAGGACAAGACCATCTACTACGAGAGGATGATGTTCTGCTTTGAAATCCCCTCCATCCACGAGGACATCTCAGGCAACAGGCTTAATCTCACCATAGGCGGGGTGAGGGCCTACAACCACGAGAACCTGTACAGCAGGAAAAGCCCCGAGAAGTTCAAGGTGTTCATCGGCTACAAGAACATGGTGTGCTGCAACCTGTGTGTCTCCACGGATGGCTACAAGGCAGAGCTGAAAGCGCAGACCACGCATGACCTCTTCCTGTCAGCCTTGGAGCTGTTCCAGCATTACAGCATGGCCAAGCACCTCTTCCGCATGGAAGCCTTGCAGGACAGCCATCTTACAGCTCATCAGTTTGCCCAATTCATCGGCAGGTGCAGGCTGTACCAATACTTGCCTAATGAGCATAAAAAGATATTGCCTCTCCTGCTCATGACAGACACGCAGATAGGCATGGTGGCCAAGGCCTACTACTGCGATGAGCATTTCCATGGCAGCGACGGGATTTTCCCTCAAAGCGACGAGGAAAACGCTATCAGCCTTTGGAGGGTCTACAATCTCCTTACCGGAGCCAACAAGTCTTCCTACATCGACAATTTCCTTGACCGCAGTCTCAATGCCTCGCAGCTGGCAGAGGGGCTGGATAAGGCGATTCATGGGCAAGGGGATTATGGGTGGTTTATCAGCTAATCACTTGACGGGCTGTGGATAAATGGCCATCCTTATGTCAGAAAATCCTTTGTAGCATCCTTTGTATTCACTTCTCCAATTAATGAAAAGAGAAGTGAATACAGGATGCCATCAAGGAAAAGTACGTGCAATCCTGAAAACCTTACTCTATCCGTCATGGCAGAAGAAATCATCTTTAATGCAGTGGTCATCTTCGTTCCCCTTTCTATTCTCTTTTGGCTGGAAAGGAGGAACAAGAAAAAATAATCCGTTAATCCTACACTATATGAGAATACGAGATAATCCCTACATTTGCACATAGCGATATAGTCCCACACCCTATAAGCCCACACCCTAAGAGCTGGCATGTCAAAGGTGTTGCATTTTACCCGTTCATATGGCGGTATTCTGCGAAATAAAACCTATATTTGCAGCAGGACCAACAAACGAGAGTGAAAATGTAAAAGTTAAACCGGACATATCAGAAAAGAAGTGTTTGCTTCTTGCTTGATGTTATCAGAGAAATCGCCAATTTACTCCCACATAACCATCAACAGCAGGATAGTGAATGCTCCCACCATAGGGTGTGGGCGTTCCTTGTTGTATGGTTATAGGTGTTTGGCGATACCTTCTGATAAGCAGCAAGGATGCGACTACACCTTTTTTGTATGCCTTAAAAGGCAATATACATGGAATCAGGAATGTTAGGAAACAGTCATTTCTCTATTGAGTACTTATTTAGACTTGTAGAGATACAAAATAAAGCTATTAGTATTAGCTTTATTTACGGAAGTCCATCTCATTCAAAATATAAAGATGGTATAACGTTGATACATATTACAAACTATAAGTTAGAGGATGAATTACCTAGTATCCAAAATCGGACCAACACAAACAAGGGAACTATAATTGGTGTTGGATATAATAACACCTTCCTATTGGAAGTGGACACAATTATGTTACACTTTTACGTTGAGGATATTGTTGAAATTGAATTTAGATAATATGAACATGAGAGCTATAATAATCTTACTTACATTCTGTACATTGGCAAATCCAGTAATTGCCCAAAGGAGTTCATTTCTCAACAGAAACTGTAGTTTGCAACAAGCGAGAGAATATATATTGAATAACATCTCTTATCTTGATGACATTGAGGGTATTTATGATTGCAGTATAATACCCACTTATAGTGGTGGAAATTTATTATTTGGATTAAGAGAGTGGGGAGGGCATGAATATGATGCGACTGCCTATATAAGTAAGCAATCAGATGGCAATTATTATTGTAAAATGTTTTGTGATTATAAATTAGGTCTTCCTACAATTTTTGAAGTTATTCCATTAGGAAACACAAATGCATACCGACTATCAGGGCCATATAGTGAAAAATACTCACACTTTGGAAATTCAGGGATATTGTCTTTTCAAATATCTACAAGGTTCGTACTTGAAAAAGGATCTTTTCATGTGGAATTTTCAGGGAATGATGAGTTTCATATGGTTTCTATGGCTATTTCTATGATAAAAACATATCCCACGATTAAAGAATTAGAAGCAACGGTTCCCAAAGAATGGACGGGCACAGGATTTGCTCTTAAAAATGGATATATTGTGACAAATTTTCATGTAGTAGATGGAGCGAAAATAATAAAAGTTCAAGGCATTAATGGTGAATATGAAACTTCATACAATGCGATTATAGTATCCACAGATAAATACAACGATTTGGCTATTATTAAAATTGCAGATTCGAGATTCAAAGGGTTCTATGCAATTCCTTATTGTGTAAAAACAACACAAGCAGAAGTGGGAGAAGATATATTCGTTTTGGGATATCCTCTCACAGCAACAATGGGTAATGAAATTAAACTAACAACAGGTGTTATAAGTTCTGGGACTGGTTTTCAGGGAGACGCTTCGCTTTATCAAATTTCAGCGCCAATCCAACCAGGCAACAGTGGAGGACCGCTATTCGATAAAAATGGAAATCTTATAGGTATAGTAAGTGCAAAACACCGAGATGCGGAAAATGTAGGATACGCCATTAAATCATCTTATTTAAGTAACCTCATTAAGAGTAGTATTTCTACATCAATAAGTCCAACTGATAATAAAATATCAAGTTTATCTCTTACCAACAAAGTTAAGACTTTGCGAAACTTTATATTTAAGATTTCATGTACTTCTTCTGAATACTCCAATGAGATTACACTAAGAAACACAATGGAAACGCCGCTTTTTCAAGAAGGTTCTGTGCAATCTCCTATTGTAGCCTATCTTCCACCATTTTCAACCATTACAATTATAGAAAGAGATAATAATACAATCTTTATGAAAGTTCGATACAAAGACTACGAAGGTTATATTTCTAAAAAATGGCTAAATGTAAAATAGGCATTATTGTTATTCTTAGGAGATGCGGCATTCCTACTTTTACTCTATTGCTGCGGTTGAGGTCTAAATTATAGATTTTCCCTGTTTGTCTTGCCAATAAAACGAAATTGTGCTATTTTTGTCCTATAAACAGAACGATAGTGTGGATAAAGAACTGCTCAAATCCGTAATAGCCGATAATCAGGCTGAAATACCAAGGCATCAGGTCATGCTCCGTGATTTCTCTTTCGAGGATTTCGGAAACTACGTTTTTGTGGGTATCCGCAGGGCTGGCAAGTCTTATTTGCTGTATCAGCGCATCCAACAACTTCTAGCAAATGGCACAGGCTGGGACGAGATTCTCTACATCAATTTTGAAGATGAGCGTTTGGAGGGAATGGGTAAGGAGGATTTGAACCTGCTACTGGAAACTCATATGGAGATGTATGGCAAGCGGCCTATCCTTTTCTTGGACGAAATTCAGAATATCGAGGGATGGGAAAAGTTTGCCCGCAGGTTGGCCGATGCCAAATACAAGGTTTACATCACAGGCAGCAATGCCAAAATGTTAAGCTCGGAGATACAAACCGCCCTTGGAGGGCGATACATCAATGTGAATGTGTACCCTTATAGTTTCATGGAGTATCTGACAGCCAATCAAGTGAATCTTGCTCCGACTTCGCTTTATGCCACGGAAAGCCGAGCCATGATATTACGATATTTCGATGACTATTTCCACTTTGGCGGTTTTCCTGAGGGGGCAGAGTTGAAGGCCAAGCGGGACTACCTGACCAGCGTGTACCAGAAGATTTACTTAGGAGACATAGCCACCCGCCATGCTGTTACCAACACCTTTGCCCTGCGCCTGCTTTTCAAGAAGCTGGCAGAAAGTGTGAAACAGCCTATATCATTCTCCCGCCTTACCCATATCATATCCTCTACGGGAGTGAAAGTGGGAAAGTCCACTATCATCAACTACTTGGAATACGCCAAGGATGCTTGGCTTGTTACTCCGGTGCAGAACATTGCAGGAAAGCTGGTGGATAAGGAAACCACGCCCAAGTACTATTTTACGGACAACGGCATTCTCAATCTCTTCCTGCTGGACGCCGAAACCTCGTTGCTCGAAAACTTGGTGGCCGTCACTTTACTACGCAAGTATGGCCGGGAAGATGCAGTATTTTTCTGGAATAAGAACGTGGAAGTGGACTTCTACTTGCCTGACGAGGAAACCGCCATCCAAGTATGCTATTCCCTCTCCGATGCAGAAACCTTTGAGCGGGAGACCAAAGCACTTGTCAGTCTCAGTAAGGTATTGCCCTGCAAGGAACTACTGGTCATCACCCGCAATGAAGAGAGGAGCGTGGAGTTGGGAGGCAGGAATATAACAGCCCTCCCCGTCTGGAAATGGCTGCTGGAATATCAAAAAGACTAAGGAACTTGCTTTTCCCAAAGCAAATGAATAACTTTGCAGAGAGAAGCATTGTAGTTAGGCATAGCAAACAAAAAGCCTACCCTACGTAAATGTACAGTTAATCGCAAGTGAGTCAATAGAATACAAACATATTATTAACCACTGAAAGTATCTCTCAGCTTTCTCCAAGGCTTTAACCATCAGGCGTAGAAAGAACACAAGTATTTGATTTTCAAACAACAAATGAGTTTTTTGCTTATTCCTGAAAATCCTTGTGTCCCCGGTTCGATTCCTGGTGGCACCACTTTGAAGAAAAGCAAAAGACAGTAAAATCCTGATTTACAAGCGAAATCGGGATTTTTTGTTTTCTCCCGACACGCAAAAAACGGCAAAATATTACCGTTTGAGGTGGAGCAAAAGGTGGAGATAAAAGGTGGAGCAAAAATCTCCACCGAATTAGAGTCTTTCTCACTGATTTGCAATATTTTGCGTATCAAGAAAACGTGGTCGGTTTCCTACTTCTGTCCAAACTAAAAACTGTAGGAAAAATGAAAAGAAGTTCATTCAATGTGCTTTTCTTCTTGAAGAAGACCAAGCTGCTGAAAAACGGAGAAGCATCCGTTTGTATGCGTATCACTGTAGATGGTACGCGAGTAGAAAACAACATCCGCAAGAGTATTGACCCGTCTCTCTGGAGTCAGGCAAAGGAATCCGCCAGAGGCAAAAGCCGCAAATCATGCGATCTGAATGCCTACATCGAAAATGCGAGAATCAAGTTACATCAGATTTTTTGTGAGCTGGAAGAACAGAACCAACCTATAACGGCACGTCTGTTACAGGAAATATTTTTCGGACAGGACAAAGAACCGGAAGCGGTCCGCACGCTCATCGGTACCATGCAAGAGCACAATGACCAATGCCGTGCCCTGGTCGGGAAAGACTATGCCCTGATTACCGTTCGCCGTTATGAAAGCTGCAAACGCTATCTTGCCGAACTTATCAGACAGAAATACGGAAAGGATGATCTGCCGCTGGCGGAAGTCAACGGTGAACTGGTACGTGCCTTTGAATTTTATTTGAAGACTGAAAAGGAATGTCAGCAAAATACCGTTATCCGTTATATGAAATGTCTGAAGAAGATTACCAATCTGGCACTGGCCAATGAATGGATAGCCAAAGACCCGTTTATCGGTATCAAATTCCATGAAAAAGAAGTAATCCGTGAATTTCTTACCATGGACGAACTGCTGACTATCTACCACAAGGAGTTTCCTTTGGAGCGAATCACCGTAGTCCGTGATGTTTTTATTTTTGCTGCCTTTACCGGCCTGGCTTTCATTGACGTACAACAGCTTTCCCCTGAGCATATCGTAAAAGACAATAACGGAAACCTGTGGATCAGAAAGCCACGTCAGAAAACAAAGAACATGTGTAACATTCCGCTACTGGATATTCCTTTGGAAATCCTGAGAAAATATGCAGATTATCCTGCCTGCAAAAAGAAAGGAGTATTACTGCCTGTTCCCTGCAATCAGAAGATGAACAGTTACCTGAAAGAGATTGCCGACCTGTGCCTGATAAAGAAGAACCTGACTACACACCTCGCCCGCCACTCGTACGCCACATCTGTCTGTTTGGCCAATGGGGTAAGCATTGAGAATGTAGCCAAAATGCTCGGTCACTCCAATATCAAGATTTAATAGTTACAGGTATGACTAAATATAGAAACATTGTAAATCAACACGTTATCTATCAGCGTCTATATCTATAATAAAGAAAAAACAGCAAATGAATAGACTCCAAATGCTGTTTCACTCTATTTTTAAGTTGGTAGAAAATTTCTGTATGGTATATATGAGCCGTTTTACAGAGTTATCTACCAATTAATTAATGCCATTAAGTTTCTTCTAATTCAGGCACAATTTTATAATAAATAATTAACAGCAGCAGTTTCGGTTTCAATAGTCCCGTATCTTTCAATAGCTTCTTCTATTGGCATTAATTCCACGCGATTATGCAAAAGTCCAGCTGTACGATATAGAATTTCGGTTCTAAAAGTCCATCCATCAGTACCAAACATATTAGAAAGTGAGATATTGACATAATATCCTTTCCAATCAACAAGTTGTTCTATCAAAGATTTATTTATTGGTGGAATTTCATCTACTCCAGATGGATGTGCGTAAATGTAAACAAAGTGTTTCATTCCATCTTTCTCATAGTGGATTTGAGGACAAAATTCTAAGACATTGGTATAAGATAAAGAATCAATATTTTGGCTGTATAGATAGCTTGCTACTATTTGGACACCCCAATTCCATATCTCCCATTTAGACATCGTGCTGTCAGCTGTTGTAGCTATTTCTTTCAAATTTATAGGTTCATGGGTTCTTGTATCTACAATGGTGGGGTCACGCAAAGCATTCACGTCAATGTACACTGAACAAGGAATCAGATTGTATAGCTCACACTCCCTTAATTGATTGTCTTTTTTTACATTGGGCAGTAAAACTGTTGATAGATTTTCTCCATCAAATCCAGGTGTAATCTCATAAATATAAATCATTAAGCTAAAAACAGCTTTGCCTAATCGAAAGCATAAATGCTGAAATGCAGGAGCATCATATATAGTATATTGCAGCCAATCTAAATCAGATGATTCAAATCCTAAAGACTTTGCTGATTCATTTATGTAACTACAAATTTTATCTACAATGTTTCTTTCTATGATAACATATTGTTCAAAGTTATTTAAATCACTTAGGTTATAGATATGTTCAGGTCTAATCAGTATCTTCTTAATAAGTCCGTTACTTACTTCAAAATCCAATACGGCTACAGGAATTTCTTCCATATTCGATTTGCAGACAACACTGCTAATGCCGTTTTCTTCTACAACTTCTGCATGATAGGTTATGCCTCCGTTTTTGAAAGCATCGAACTTTCCACTCAAATATGCCAAATAGTTGTCTTTTCCTTTCATAATATTCAATAGAGCCATAGAACTGTATTCAAAGTCTTCATATAGATATGGCTCTAACAATGATGCGTCTTGATTATTCCAAGCTGCTGCGACAATTTTTGCTATTTCCTTATGGGATAGCGTTTCTTGATGATTTATGCTTTTATTATTCTTAGACGGATTAGATGTTTTCATTGTGGTCATTTTTGAATTGCTATTTATCAACTATCTTATAATTATAATAGCTTCATCTATTAATTAGCCTGTTGGAAATCCTATCACTTTCCAGAAAGATTGTGGCAGTGATACGTTCTCCAACTTCTTGCACCCTTTGAACAAAGGCGCAATATCATTAGGGCTATAACCTGCAATGCCGCAACCGATGGGGGTAACAAGGAAATGCTTTTGTGGGTTCAATTCTGCAAATTCACAGAATAACTTTATATCTTTCTTCATTTCAGAAATGCCGCTCATGGTATTAATCGCATAGCTTTTACCTTGCAGTCCATGCCCTTGTCCCATGATTGCCCCAAACCTTTCAACAGCGACTTTGGCAGCACCTCCATGATGCAATCCTCTTGCATTAGAACCGAAGACAAAAATTTCATTGCTTCCAAGACGATTGATGCGTTCAGGGGTTATTCTGTTTCCTGTATTGGTTGAGGCTTCCAACTCTTTTAGCATTTCGGCTTCCACAATAGGTTTCTGTTTCTTCCATTCCTGCAAGAAATCAGTCATGTCATATTTGAGGTCGTTCAGTTCGCTCTTTTTGAATAAGCCGCTTTTAGCAACGTATTCCTCCACTTTTTTCCTTACGGTAGCCTCTGTCTTATAACGAGCCATCTTCTTTGCATCCATTGGAAATGAAAATGCTTTTCCAACTTTCTTTCCGTTGATTATCTCAAATTTGATAACATTGATTCTCATCTTCTTAAGTGCTAATATGGGACATATATGCAAATATATGCAATTTCTCATCTTATTGCTTCATATAAGCATCATAAATTTCTTCAAATTCAGAGAAATGCTTGATGCTGTTGATGCAACTGTCCTGTTGTTCTGTCATGCCTGCCTCTTTATAGTTTCTAATTTTAATGCTTTAACTTGGCTGTACCAATTATATTTATCTATTCCATAATTATTTTGCCATGTATTCTCGTTCGTGCCTTTAGAAAAGGCCTGCTGAAATATAGTGCATGGATTAAAAACGGACTATTATTATTGTATTTGGAAGGCAAACTCCCTTCATAAAAAGGAAGTCTTAGAGCGACTCTCTTTTGTTCTCTAACTTCTTTAGTAGATTCCATATAATCCAATTCAAATTTGTAAAGCCTACTATGTACTTTTGAAGTATTCAAATGACCATTCCTGTCAAAATCTTTAATATCAACAGGTCGCCTTATTCCTAATTGTTCAGCTTCTGCATCTTTAATTCCATAAACGATTAAAACGCCCAAAAGATTCTTCTCGTAATAATCCTTGAGTTTATGATAATAAGTTTCTATCATTTCTTTTTGTTCGTTTATCTTTTTTAATGCAGAAATCCTCTGAAATTGATAAGGATGGGCATTTATTATTCCTGTTCTTTTTGGGGCAGGGGCTAATCACTCTCCATTCCCACATTTACTCGTATTCCAAATAAACATATTTTCCATTGGGAAAATCTGCCCTCATAAATACTTTCTTTATATTCCACGCTTGATGTATGTATGGGAAATGCCAATTAACGCTTACTGAAAATATATCTGGATTATTAGGGACTTTAACAGTTTCTTCATCCACTATTTTCACAGTAAAACTATCATATCCTGTTTCTGTATCATCAGGGAAAGTAAACTTTATGTTATCTGAATAAATTTCAGCCGTCATCTTTTGTCCCAATATTTCTGATGTATTCACATTCTGATTAGTATCAATATCTACACAAGTAAATTCTTTTCTGTTGGAACAACTTGTCAAGTAAATTACACTTGATAATATTGCTATATAAAATATTATTTTCTTTTTCATCTGATTTTTATATGAGATTAAACAATATAAGTAACTGATTAAGAATGGTAGTATCTTGAACCATAGGAAAATCCATGCCCTCATAAGACAGGTTGCCATTATTATAGACAATGCCATTAGCGGAATGTCTTGCAATTCCTACCTTTAACCCAAATTTGTAGAAAGTCATCTTTTCTGCATCAATGACAACTTTCCCAACGGGACACTGCTGTTTATATCCTAATATCACCTCTTGAAGTCTTACACACGTTAATTGGTCTGCGGTGAGTACACCTTGTGTCTTTTCGATAGTCATGGCTATTTCATTTTGCAAATCTTGGGTAAATCATATCAAATATAGCTGGATTGTCAGGAGTAGTGGGCGGGAATACTCCTTTATAATCAAGTGATTTGTTCCAAATGGAGAGTTTGTAAGCTCTTTTGTCAAAGTAGTATATTAAATTACCAAACTCTAAATAATAGTTTGGAAATGGAATCATCGTAGGGTATAAGTTCCCAGAGAGACCTTGCAATTCTGGAGCATAACATTTCCCAAATTCAATCCTATCCTTACATATCTTGATATTTGGGTTTGCATTTTGGGCTATAACTATACCGTTGGCAATAGCACCAGAAATATCCATAGCCGCAACTCTTGTGATGGATGCCACAGATGAATCCAACTGAATGTTAATTGATTGAAGTTCTACAACTTGATTCATGCTACTCAAATTTGCACTATCAGTCCCCAGAGATAGCATTTTTATAATCTGTTGCACATATAAAGAAAAAGCATGGGAACTATTGAATATCACCACATTGAGGCTCTGGACTGCCCTGTACAAGTAATAGACAATAGCCCATGCCTCATGTGATATATAAGGAATTATATAACTACATGAAAGCATGAGCACCCTTGTTCTATCATTCTTGTACAGAGAAATTGTCCAGATTTCAATGTAGAATGATAAGCAAATGCTCATCCTAAATATGTCCTTCCTTACGGAATTAGTACAAAGTTAGAGAAAAGCCTGCTGATAAACAAGGTTATTGTCTATTTTTTAATGATAAACATCTAATTTTCAAAGTAAAGGTAGGTAGAAAATCCCAATTAGCCCCTATTAGAGTCAATCATTAAGACTTTCCACCTCTCTAATCAGGCTTATCATGCAGATTGCAATACTCACTCAATAAATATGGGACAATGCAAATAGTTCTTGTTTATCTTATAGATAAAGATGCGCTTAGGGTATCTTCCTAACAGGAACAGCGTAACAGGGCAAAGCCATATTTCTTCATTAAAGTTTCCGCTTGGGTCTTTATAGAAAGCTCCACGAGTTAAAGAGGAACTTACCTTATAACCTTGTTCCGCAATAAAACTGTTCTTCCCATTCCTTTGCGATTCTGATAGTAGCGACAATTTCAGTTTCTCCACGTGAATAGTATTCAAGGAACTTGGAAGCACCGCCAACCATCAGCGTATGCTCAAACAGTTCTTTTGGGAAGCCGGGAACATTGCAGTACCATTTCCGCCCTATTTTGGAGAATGAGACCTTATAATTCCCATTCCCAACCATTGCATGAAATGCCGCTTTTGCAAGAACAGGAATAGCACGAATATAGGCAAAGCCTTTTTTCAGTACACACACACTTTTCTTGAAGTAAGTTTTTAAGTTACTCATAACAGATAATTTTGATGATAAAACAAACGGGAAATTGCAAGTGGAATCACTTGTGCCTGCAAAGGTAACAGCTTTTGTTCGATTTTCAAAAATCGTTGTGATTCATGTACTTATAAGTATTTGCATAATTCAAAAAAACTTATATAGGGCTTTTCTTGAATAAATCAGCTTTCCTAAATCATAAGCATTATTATGGCTATTGAAAATAAACAAGAACAGCCAACTTCTCCAAAAAGCAGGATAGTTGGCTGTCCTTTTGTTTGATGAGATTTTCTATTTCCAACCGTACTTTTCAAGCATCTTCTTAAAGATAGGAATATCAGAAACAGATGCAAAAAGCAACATGCAAGACCTTACTTTAACTGCATCATTCCCAAATATCTCATAAACAGATTTCTCGTTATTATAAACGGCTTCTGTTATTTCAACTAATCTATTCCTTAACACTGAATGGTTGATATAGGCTTTGGCTTCATCACGGTTGGCGATGCCATAATAGTAAGATTTCTCACTTATGCCAAGTCCACGCATCTGTGGAAAGACAAACCAAATCCAATGGGTGACTTTCTTCCCTGCCTTTACTTCCGCTAAGGCTGTTCGGTAAGTGTCCCACTTGTCCTGTGCTTCAATGAATCTTTCAAGACCGTTATTTAATTCGCTAACGGTCAAAGAAGTGTTTTTTGATGTAATCTCTTTCTTCTCCATCGTCTTGATTTTTAGATGTTCTGAAACAGGAAAGTTCCACTCTATTATTACAAATTTACAGATAAACATTAGATAAAACAAGTAAAGTGCTGATTAAAGCATTTTTAGAATAAAAAAGGCAGTAGTGGAAAAATCAGCAGGGTTGTATATGTAACCCCAACTACCCAGATTTTTCCACCCTACCAAGATTCAGAAGCTAAGGCAATCGTAAGTATTCAGAAGTTCTTCTTGCCTTAATCCAAGATACCGTTTCGTAATGGCAACAGAACTATGATTGAAAAGCTCCATCAGTTTGACCAAAGCCAATTCAGAGTTTTCACTGTTCATATTATAGACCTGTCTGCCAAAAGTCTTTCTAAGGGAATGGCAGCTAAAGTTACCAATATGCAGCCTGTATTTCCTTTTCAGTTCTTTCAAGATAATGTTTATCCGTTGGACTGAATAGACCGTACCCTTTTGGCTTACCAATATAGGGGAGTTTGCACCTATTGGATTGATAGCCCAGTAACATTCTGAAATATGCCTTTGGAGTTGTGGGTTAATGCGGATAGTCCGTTTCTTTCCTGTCTTGCGTTCTATGATAACAAACTCGCTTACATTAAGAATCTGATTCCACCTTAATGCAAGTATGTCACTTATCCGCAATCCAAAGAAACAGCCCAGAGCGATTAGCAAACTCATGTTATAGTTACCGTCCTTGAATAGCTTTCTTATTAGATTCATGGCTTCATCCCATTGCAGGAAATCAGCCGTTGTGTTGCTGTATTTCAAGCCCATAATGTTCATTTTTGAGGGTTAAACAATAAAAGTGAATGTCCGGTGTATGTTCTAATTAGCTAACTAACTGAACATCAACGGAACATTCACTTTGCTAATTAGTGAATCAAACTGTCCCACAACTCAAAACCAATCCAAGCGACCAACAAAGTGATTACAGGATTGATGCAGAGCATGACAATGAAAACCACCAAACAAATGATGGCAACGGATAATTCCTTGTCGTTTTTTCCATTCATAACAATAAGCTGTAATAAACAGAATGGAGAATATCCATTTGCTGAATATCCTCCAATCCTGTAAAGTGAATCAGTCAATAAACCATGAATAACGCTCGTCACCGTGTAAGGCTTCATTTATCCCTGTGGCTATTTCGGTAGCATTATAGGCTCTGTCCAAGAAAGAATCTATATAACTACTCTTGTTAGCCCCTGTCAGAAGATTGTAGAATCTCCACATAGACAGGTCATTTCCAAAGCTGCCAAAATTCTCGTCTTGTATGTAAGCCTTAGCCACAGAATTTATTTGCGTGTCAGTAATCAGCAAGCGTGGTATGCTTTTCTGATAACCTTGTGGCAGACTTTGGTACAATCTCATTTTACCAAGAATTTGGCAGAATTGGTGTTCTGTCAGATAGCTGTTTCCAAGCGTCTGCATCAGATGGATGTGTTTGGCTGGATTGTAGACATGAAACATATCCAACACAGAACGGAACAAATCGCCTGTATTGGAAACTTCCAAATTACTCAAATATCCGTCTGTGGAAACACACAGATTGCAGCAGACCAAGTTCTTAAAGCCTATAAAGACTTTGAATCTCTCGACCGTTTTCTTGCTGTAAAGATTCATCTGATTATAGGCTCTGACACCGCCTATTGAAAGGGTGAGTTTGTTGCCCTCTACCGTTTCATAAATGGTAGGTACTTCCAAACAGAACATCATCCTTTCAAAATACTGTGTCTTGTCGCTCTCCAACAGTTGATTGGCTGGCTTGTGGATGGCTTCGGGGATTCTGCCTTTTACGATGTGGGAAACACGAATGGCAGGCTCATCAACCTTTTCACCGCTAAAGAATGATTTTGCAGCGTCCCAAACCGTTTCAATAAAGGCGTTGTGAGAAATGGTAAGCTCATTATCCTTACTGAAAACGGGAACAATGCAGTCACTCCTTAAATGCTGTAAATCAATCTCCGTAGTGTTTGCCTCTATGAAGTGATTCACTTTCTGGACTTTGGTAGTTTCCTCTGTTATAACCGTAGCATCCTCTGCATAACGATTCAACCCACTACCTCTTTTCTGTGCCATGTTTGGCAATAAAATCAAATTTTCCATACTTTAGAAATTTAATTGGTGAATGATTTTTGTTAGTTATCTCTTTTTGTTCAATAGTGATGGGGGGACTATAAGGGGTAGTGAAATGTCGTATAGATAACTCTTTCAAAATTTTAAGTATGGAGCTTTTTATAAGGCTGGGGGTGTTTATTAAATGGGTATGTATCTAATCCCGTGCGGCTCTATTTATGGGTAAATTGGTTGGTAAGATTTTGAATTTGGAGATTGATTCCTCTAATTCGTTGTGCTTAAGGGAATTATTTGCATTCTGTTATATCTAACAGAAATAGAAGATTCTGATTTTTGGGGAAACAAGTGGTGAGGAATAGCCTTTTGATTTATAGGCTTAGATGCTGACACAAAAAAAGATAGCCTAAGCTATCTTTAGATGGATTACAAACTGTATGTGTATGGTTCTTGTTTAGGTGGTTTTTCGTATTTCTTGCTAAGCAACACCTTAACAAAATAATTCAAGCTGTTTATAGGCTCATTCAAAGTAGGTAGCTTTTGTGCTAACTGATAGCCGATAAGGTTTCTTTTGACAAATTCCATATCTCCTGTTTGCTTGTAAATCTTAGCTATATCCTTTTGTGTTTCAGTATATTTAGCAGCTATCATTGCTATCGGCTTTCTGTCATAAGGTGGAGCTTCAACTCCTTTCGATTCGCAGAAAAGTGCTATCGTGTTATAAATGTCCTTATAAAGAATAGGAGTGCCTTTAGGGAAGTACCTCGTATTTCCCAAATCAAAACAATCAAGCATGATAATGTAACACTCTTTTTCATCATCATAAGCTATCTGTTTCAGTTCTCTGCATTGTTTCATCAATTTCAAGATTGTAACCTTACTGATTTTTAGCAGCTTTTCCATTTTCCTGCAACTGTAATAGGTGAAATTGCAGTTATTCAAGCAGAGGCATTTTACAAGCAGGATAAATCCCTTTAAGTCAGTTTCCTCTTTTAAGGAGAACGATTCAAAATGCAAGTCCAGAAACTTCCTGTTTACTATGATGAAGTCCTTAGTAGGCTTAATCACCTTATAGTAGTTCTTGGTCATGGCACTTCCGTTTGCCTTTGTACCATGATGCGGTGTAATTTCGACAAATTCACCCCCAGCCTTATGCAGATATTTGCTGACCGTTTCACTCGTATAACCAATCTCCTTAGAAAGAGTTTCCAACAGCACATTGGATTCCCCTGTCTCAAAATCACTCTTAAACAGCAGCACAAGATAAGTATATGCTTCCTTATGATTAAGATGCTGGGCTATGCTTATAGGAAACAGCCTATATCCTTTTGCAAATTCAGGTCTGTCATTATTGAATCCACTTTCTTTTTCCTCAAAGACATGGGTTATCTCTATGCCCATGAGCTTGGCACATTCCCTAAGTTCATTGGTCTGCCTCTTATAATCTTGGTCTATGGTAGAAACCCTTGAATAAATTGCACCTCTCATATCATTGATTATTAAATCTCAGCAAAGGTAGCAAATAATAGTCATACCTACAAATATGTTATCAAGATGACGCAGCACTATGCAAGGGTACTCGACAGTTCCATTCTGAAAGATATGAATAATGTAAGGGATGTACTTTCAAATTGTCTGTAGCTTATGAAAAGAGAAATTATCCATATAATGGAGGACGGCAGAATTGTTATTCCTGCTGTCCATCCTGATAAGATTCGTATGGACGAAGCCGAACTTGTCGGCTTGTTCAATATAGTTGCACCGACTTTAAGGGCTGCGAAAAGAAGAATATATAAACTTGGAATATTGCAACCATTCACCTCAGAACAACGTATTCCGTTAAAAGAGGAATATCAGGTAGTCTATAACCTGGAAATGATATTTGCGCTTGCCTTTCAGATTAATACTTATCCGGCCCAGCAATTACGTGAGTATATAATCAGCAGACTGTTCCAATCTGAAAAGTCAATGGTTATCTGCATGGTGAATGGAAATCATAAGTCATATCTAAAATGCTGATAAATATTGATTTCAGTGTTTCATGCGGATAATAAGCCGCAAATTTTGCGGTTAATTATCCGCAAAACTGTATATTTGCAGAAAACAGTGATGCCTATGTATATACATGAACATAAAGAATGGCCTTCCTTTTCGTGGAACAAGGAACTTGTCGGTGAGAAACTGAACAAGGTAAACAAAGCTGTCGGTTATCTGATGGGGCGCCTTAGTGTAATCGGTTTTAACGACAAGATGTCTGCCGTAGTTGAATCCATCTCTCATGACATCATTGCATCATCAGAAATTGAAGGAGTGGAATTGAACAATGAACAGGTACGTTCATCTGTAGCCCGCAAACTCGGAGTACAACTACCGAATCCGACCGAATCTTCACGATATATAGACGGAGTAGTGGAAATGGCACTTGATGCAACTGTCAATTTCAACAATCCGCTTACCCATGAAAGACTCTTCGGCTGGCACAACTGCCTGTTTCCTACCGGATGGAGCGGTCCAACGAAAATAGATGTAGCCCGATACCGCAGTGGAGAGATGAAAGTTATTTCTGGAATGTTCGGTCGGGAAAAGGTACATTATGTAGCGCCTGCTCCTGAAAGAATAGACGAAGAAATGAATCGGTTTCTGGACTGGTTCAATTCAGATGCACATAACGGTTATGTAAAATCAGCGATAGCCCATTTGTGGTTTGTCTGCATCCATCCTTTCGATGACGGAAACGGACGAATCGGACGAGCCATTGCTGATATGGCACTTTCACAGGCTGAAAACTCAAAGATGCGTTTCTTCAGTATCTCCCATCAGATAAACAAGGATAAAAAACAGTATTACGATATATTGGAGGAAACACAGAAGGGAGATTGCGAGATTACTGAATGGATCATCTGGTATCTTGACTGTCTGCTCCGTTCTGTCGAGCAATCCGACGAAACATTGTCGAAGGTTCTTAACAAGGCCATATTCTGGCAAACCCATGCCGAAACAGTCCTGTCCGAACGACAACGTGAGGTCTTGAATTTATATTTGGACGGTTATCCCGGCAAACTGACGGCCAAGAACTGGGCAAAACGTGTAAAGGTATCACCGGATACAGCAGCACGCGATATAAAAGATTTGGTGGAAAAAGGTGTGCTGGTTCCTCAGCAGGGGCGGGTTCGTGACGTATTCTACGGAATCCGGTGCAGTGACTCTATCCTTGTCATCCCCATGCCTGAAGATTTATAATTGTTCATCATACAAGCATAAAGGCTGTGTGACATCGGTTCATCAAAACCGGCACACAGCCTTTATGCTTATCTTTTATTTACCACTCATATATGCTTCCCGATAATTCTCCTGAAGCATTTTCTCTATGTCACTCTCCCGGTAAAGGATTTTACCTCCCAACTGGTAATAAGATATTCTTCCTTCATTACGATAATCCTGAAGCGTACGTCTGCTCAGTTTCAATTGCGCCGACACTTCCTTGTCGGTCAGATAGCGTTCACCGCCCAGCACGGGACGGTTTCCGACCGCCAGATTCTCAATCCCGACCAGCATACGGTCAAGACTTCCCATGATACGGTGTACCCATTCTCTGCTGTCTGTTCTCAGTTCACTCATGTTATTATGGATTTAGTGGTTATTATTTAACTGTTATATGTTACGTCCTCTGTAAAGAGCCTCTTTTCTTCTGTCCTCAACTTTCTTGATGATACCCTGCACATCTTCCGGCTTGTAGAATATCTTGTGATTGATTTGAGAAAAAGGCAGGGTACCGTTATCACGGAGTGTCTGCAGGGTACGGGGTGAAATGTTCAGATACTGGCATACGTCCTGATTGTCCATCCACTTGTGCAGCGTCCTGTCGTTCTCCTGGTTGCAAATATCCATGACCCGATGCTCAAAGTATTCAAACTTACGCACCAATTCTTCAAACAGTTGTTTTTCTATTCCTACAAATTCCATATCGTTTCCTTTTTTGTTGATTGATGTTTATTCTTTTTTCGTTGTTTGCGACAAAGAAAAGCCATATATTCTGAAAGGCAATGGTTTCCGCTTAACTGGCAGCATGTGGCGCTGATTATCTTAGTTATGAGGCCACATTCATATCATTTTCTGTAAATATCCCTATATTCAGGGACTCCATCCAATAACGATTTACAGAATAAAATATCTATGAACCTGATTCAATAAAGGTCCATAGCAATGGATAAGGAATGGTTTATTTCTATGTAACCTTACTTCATCATTTTTCCAAGCCATTGATTAGATAAGGAAGCAAAGAAGTGTTCCTTCAATAATTCACAGACATGAATATTTACTACAGTACGACAATACGACATTAAGTCAGTAAATATTCAAGTCAATAGATCAGTAACTGTTTGAATCCCCGGTTCATTGTTTCATCAAACAGGAAAAATACCGCATTCCACACCGATTGCCCTGCATGCAAACTGCAACAGGGTACATTGTTGCCACATCCCGACCAACTGTTTGACTATTGGAAACTTATATTCTTTTTTTGCCAGACAATTCATTCCGAGATATATCGGGATATAATAAACAAAATGAGAAAATACATGATGAACAGAAACGGAAAAACAGGTCTGTCCCCTCCATAAGATGATACCGACAACGGTATTATTTCTCCCCAATTTATAGGGAGCATATTCAGAGACGCTCAAAATAGCGGGACTCTAATTTTTAGTGGAGCAAGTTTGTGTTTCGGGCAGACCGAAACCGCTTGCTCCCACTACAAGAGGCAGTGAGAGGTTCATCTCGCTGGTCTAATCAGTACATTCATTTTATACAATAGTCAACAGATGGAAAAGAAAAAGAATACAGAAAGAAACAACAAGGGCGGCCGTCCTCCCAAGAGTACGACCGACAAACTGAAATACCGTGTTACCGTGAAACTGGCGACACCGGATTACTACACGTTGAAAAGCAGGGCAAGAAGCGCAGGCATATCGGCAAGCGAATACCTGAGGGAATGTTTCCGTAAAGGATATGTACGGCAAAGACTTACAGTGGAACATTCCGACTATATCCGTAAGCTATGCGGTATGGCGAACAATCTGAACCAGCTGGCTCATAAAGCAAATGCCGGAGGATTCGATACGGCAAAGCTGGAATGCCGTGTACAGGTGGCAAGAATCGAAGAACTGCTGAACCATATCCTGCTATGATTGCGAAGATTGTAAAGGGAAGCGGATTCCGTGAGGTTACCGGTTATATCATTGACAGTAAAAAGGATGCCAGGATTATCGCACATGCCGGCTTGTTCATTGAGGATGTTGCCACAATTACAAAGGCTTTCGAAGCACAAGCCGGAATGAATCCGAAAGTATCCAGACCGGTCGGACACATTGCACTGGGATTTTCCAAAGAGGATGAAAGCAGGCTGACCAGCCGGATTATGGCAGAAATAGCTTTGGAATACATGGGACGGATGGGCATAAGAAACACACAGTTCTTTATAGCCAGACATTTCGACAAGGAGCATCCCCATATACATATTGCCTACAACCGGATAGACAATGATGGCAGGACCATATCCGACAAAAACGAGCGGTTACGGAGTGCACGCATCTGCAAGGAACTGACCTTGAAATATGGTTTTCATATGGCCAAAGGCAAGGATCATGTCAAGACTGAACGCTTAAGGGAACCGGACAAGACAAAGTATGAACTTTACAGTCTGCTTAGAACGGAAGTCAGAAAGGCCGGAAACTGGAAGGAGCTGATTGCCGGATTAAGCGAAAAGGGAGTGGATGTACGGTTCAAATACAAGGGAAAATCGGATGAAGTACAGGGTGTCGTGTTCATCATGAACGGCTATTCCTTCAGCGGTTCTAAGATTGACAGACAGTTCAGCTATACCAAGATAGATGCTGCATTAAAGACACCTCCACATTCGGAAACCCAAAGACAGGTAGCTGTTCAAAGTGAACCGACCTATCAACTGGAATCGCATGGCTGTGAATTGTACAGCGGTTCTTTAGGTCTGTTCACACCGAACCCGCAACCGGAACAACCAGAAGGTTATCCGGACGATTATTTGAGAAAGAAGAAAAAGAAAAAACAACGTAAAATAAGATGGTAAAGTATGGAAAAAGACAATGTATATGTTTTGTTTGAAGAAATCAAGAACAAGATTGAGATGATAAACGGGAAGCTGGAACAGAAGACCGAAACACCTACTGACGGACAGGCAGAAGAAGTAATCCCGACATGCGTAAGGCATATTCACCGGCATAGTTTTGACATCAGGTCAAGCAAAGTATTATCTCTTTTGGTCGGAATGGGCGTGGTATGCAGCCTGTCCTTATGGGGAAATATCAGACTTTGGCAGTCCAACCGGCAATATGCAGACGATGCCCTGAAGTTCCGCGCCATCCGTTCCTGGAGCGGGTGTTCTCCGGAAGATATTCTCTGGCTGAACAAGGTTTTCGACATTCATCGTGACGAGAAGGCCATCGAATGGATTAGGAAACAGGCCGATGGGTACGAGAACAAGCTAAAAGCTGTTTCCGACAGCCTGATACAGGAGAAACTTAAATTACAGGTAGAATCTGAATCCGATTGATATGGCCAGTGTAAAAGTGAAATTCAGACCTTCCACCATAGAGGGAAAGGAAGGTACCGTCTATTATCAGATTATCCAGAACCGTGTAATCCGTCAGTTAAAGACGGATTACCGGATATTTACGGATGAATGGAACGAAGCAATCTGCTCCTTTCCTTGCAGGAACGCATGGAATGGGATCTGAAGCGGCTGGACATGATTATCCGACAACTTGATAACCGGAAAGTCGGATATACGGCAGATGATATTATAGCTTCCTTTCAAAGCAATACAGAGAGACAGTCGCTTTTCAATTTCATGCAAGGCATCATAGCCCGTCTCAAACAGATGGGCAAGATACGCACGGCTGAAAATTATTCCTGTACTCTGAAAAGTTTCATGCAGTTCAGAGGAGACAGGGATATTCTGTTGTCTGAAATCGATTCGGATTTGATGCAGCTTTATGAAGCCTATCTTCATGGAAAAGGTGTCGTGCGGAATACCAGTTCATTCTACATGCGTATTCTTCGGGCGGTATATAACCGTGCCTTGGAAAAGGAACTGGTGGAGCAGCGCAATCCTTTCAGGCACGTCTATACGGGAGTGGACAAGACCGTCAAGCGTGCCGTTCCCTTATCTGCCATCAAGCGTATGAAGAATCTGGATCTGCCCTTACAGCCTAATCTGGAATTTGCAAGGGACATGTTCCTGTTCAGCTTCTATACCCGTGGAATGTCGTTCATAGATATGGTTCACCTGAAAAAGAAAGATCTTCAGAACGGCTTCTTATCGTATCGCAGACGAAAGACCGGGCAGCAGCTGGTTATCAGGTGGGAAAAATGTATGCAGGAGATTGTCGGCAAATACCCGGAAGACAGCCTCAGTCCTTATCTTTTGCCGGTATTGAAATATCCTTTTAAGGATACGCACAAGCATTACAGGAATGTCATGTCCGGAATAAACCGGAACCTGAAAGAAATAGCTAGACTGGCCGATACATCCGTTCCCCTGAGCATGTACTGTGCCCGTCATTCATGGGCAAGTGCAGCCAAAGGCAAGAACATTCCGATTTCGGTTATCAGTGAAGGAATGGGACATGATTCTGAGGCGACCACACAAATTTATCTGGCTTCATTGGATAATTCCGTAGTGGACAAAGCCAACGCACAAATTCTGAAAAGTCTGTAGGATTGGAGAACGTTTAGCAAAAGCATTCATTTCTTAGACAGAGGGACTCACTCTTGTGCAAAGTTATACATTTTATTGAAAATCCTGCAATTCCGGCCGTTGGATTTTCATCCGGAAGTCATTGAATTTCAACTATTGTTTAGCAATTCTACATATAATTCATCAGCAAATCAGCCTTATAGCCCGAAATCTCCCTCTGTCTAAGAAAGACGCAGACACCGGGACTTTCTCATCCCCTTTACGCACAGAAAGAAGATGGAGAAAACGACCGGAGAAGCCGACATACAAGAGAACAGGCTGAAAGAACTTTCACCCGACTTGCTGAATACCTTGCTCAAGGATCATACAACGAGCAAGGAAGGAAAACAGTGTAACATATTCTGGGCTACTTCCGATTATGAATCGCTCGGCAAAGGTTATGAATATGGGTCTCAGATTCTTCCGGAGCTGATAACCGGAGAGAACGGCCATGTAGTCATGCCCCGTGTTCTGAAACACAGGGATACCCAAAGCACACGTTCCCGGGAAATGGCGGAGGTATTTACTCCATCCTGGATCTGCAATGCCCAGAACAACCTTATTGACGAGGCTTGGTTTGGCAGAAAGGATGTATTCAACCATGAAGTGACATCCAAAGACGGTACGCATACATGGGAAGTAAATCCGGATAAGATTGCTTTTCCTGAAGGTAGGACATGGAAAGACTATGTACGGGAAAACCGGTTGGAAATCACCTGTGGAGAAGCTCCTTATCTGGTAAGCCGGTATGATACGACTACCGGAACATTCATTCCCGTAGAAAAGCGTATCGGCCTGCTTGACCGTAAACTTCGTATTGTCAGTGAGAATACTACGACAACGCGTGAATGGCTGGAGGCAGCCAAGGATGCTTACAGAAGCATCTATGCCTATGAATGGCAGGGCGACAGTCTTCTTCTTGCCCGTGAAGCCCTTCTTTTATCTTTTATTGAGTATTACCGGAACAAGTTCGGTAAAGATCCGCAAATTAAATCCATCAACCATATAGCCTATATCATCTCCTGGAATGTATGGCAGATGGACGGACTGAAAGGTGTCGTTCCGGACAGTTGCGGAGAACGTGTACGGACGGAACCGAGCCTGTTCGGTACGATTGAAAGACGGGAACCGTGCGAGGGTTGTCTGAAAAATGACCTGACCAAGCACAACGGCATTTACTGCATTATCAAGGACTGGCGGGCTACAGACAAGGCAACAGGCAAAAAGGGGAAACGAATCCGATTTATCGACCTCATAAATGAAGAAGCATGAGATTCACATCGTCCCTGAAACTAAAACTGATCTATGTGTTCCGTATCAATGATGCGGCGCACCGTGGATGCCTGAAGATTGGCGAGGCAACCTGTGAGGATGAAAACGTGTTCGGTCTGTCTCCTAACAGCAAGGCGCTCAATGAAGCGGCAAGAAAGCGTATCAACCAATACACACAGACGGCAGGCATCGCATACGATCTGCTTTATACGGAACTGACTGTTTACAACCGTGGCGGACTCCGTTCATTCAACGACAAAGAGGTACACAATGTTCTGGAACGCTCCGGTATCAAAAAGAAAGTCTTCGATACAGTCAACAAAGCCAATGAATGGTTCATCACCGATCTGGAAACAGTCAAGCGTGCCATTGCGGCTGTCAAGGAAGGGCGGAGTTCCCTTTTATCAGCGGAAGTTACCCGTGAATATTCTCCGATTGTATTCCGGCCGGAACAGCAGGAAGCCATCAACAAGACCAAGAAGCAGTTTAAGAAAGGCAACCAGATGCTCTGGAACGCAAAGATGCGTTTCGGAAAGACACTTTCTGCCCTACAGGTTGTTAAGGACATGGAGTTTCAGCATACCCTGATTCTGACTCATCGTCCTGTGGTGGATGCCGGATGGTTTGAGGATTTCGGTAAGATATTTTACGACCGCAAGGATTTTGCATACGGTTCCAAGAACAACGGGGATAGTTTTGCCAGTCTAGAACGGCGGGCAGAAAGCAACGGGCTTCATTATGTTTATTTTGCATCCATGCAGGATTTGCGCGGTTCCGAACTTGTGGGTGGCAACTTTGACAAGAATAACGAGGTGTTTGCTACCGATTGGGACCTGATTATCGTGGATGAAGCGCACGAAGGCACCCAGACCGAACTGGGTAAAGCGGTTATGGGAGAGCTGGTCAAGGAACAGACCAAAGTATTGCGCCTGTCAGGTACTCCATTCAACCTTCTGGATGATTTCAAGGAGGATGAAATCTATACCTGGGACTATGTGATGGAACAGCGGGCCAAGATGAGCTGGGACGAACTCCATTTTGGTGACCCCAATCCGTATGCCTCACTGCCAACACTCAATATCTATACTTACGATTTGGGACGGTTGCTTCATGAATTTGTTGATGAAGATGTCGCCTTTAATTTCAAGGAGTTTTTCCGGGTCAATGAATCCGGCAGTTTCTGTCATGAAAAAGACGTGCAGGCTTTTTTGAATCTTCTTACCAAGAAGGACAAGAACAGCCTTTATCCATATGCCAACGAAGAATACCGGAATATTTTCCGCCATACCCTCTGGATGGTGCCTGGTGTGAAGGAAGCACGGGCTCTGAGTGCCATGCTCCAGACACATCCGGTGTTCCAGTATTTCAAGGTGGTCAATGTTGCCGGTGACGGTGATCAGGATGAGGAAAGCTGTGATGCCCTGGAAGCCGTGGAACAGGCTATCGGAAAAGATCCGGATGCCACACGGACCATTACCCTTTCTTGCGGACGGCTGACGACCGGAGTGAGTGTAAAGGCATGGACTGCCGTATTCATGCTGTCCGGTTCCTATAATACAGCCGCATCCAGTTATATGCAGACCATCTTCCGCGTGCAGACACCGGCCACCATCAACGGACGGATGAAGGAGCAGTGCTACGTTTTTGATTTTGCTCCGGACCGTACCCTGAAAGTGATTGCCGAAACAGCCAAAATATCGTCCAAAGCCGGAAAAACTTCACAAAGCGACCGTAAGGCTATGGGTGAGTTTATCAATTTCTGTCCTATCATATCCATTGAAGGTTCACAGATGAACCGCTTTGACGTACCCCGTATGCTGGAACAGCTGAAACGGGTATATGTGGAACGTGTTGTTCGTAACGGGTTTGAGGACAACAGTCTGTATAATGATGAGTTGATGAAACTGGATGATTTGGAACTGCAGGAATTCGATGACCTGAAAAAGATTATCGGCCAGACCAAGGCTATGCCCAAAACCAATCAGGTGGACATCAACAGTCAAGGTCTGAACAATGAGGAATACGAGGAAAAGGAGAAGCTGGAGAAGAAACCCAAGAAGGAGCTTACGGAGGAAGATCGGAAACGGCTGGAAGAACTGAAAAAGAAGACAAAGAACCGGGAAGCGGCCATTTCCATACTCCGTGGCATATCCATCCGTATGCCCCTGTTGATTTATGGTGCGGAACTGAGTGATGAGAATCATGAAATCACGATTGATAATTTTGCCTCGCTCATTGATCCGCAGTCATGGGAAGAGTTTATGCCCAAGGGAGTGACCAAACAGAAATTCAACAGCTTCAAGAAATATTATGATCCGGAAATATTCTGTGCCGCCGGAAAACGAATCCGTGCAATGGCCCGTGCTGCGGACAAACTGAGTATTGAGGAACGAATCGAACGTATTACGGACATCTTCAGTACTTTCCGCAATCCGGACAAGGAAACGGTGCTTACTCCGTGGCGTGTGGTAAACATGCACCTCGGCGACTGTCTGGGAGGCTATAACTTCTATGACACGGAGTATCAGAATGTGATTTCTGAACCACGGTTTATAGACAAGGGAGAAGTTACCGCAGAAGTTTTCTCCCCTGAATCCCGTATTCTGGAAATCAATTCCAAATCCGGACTTTATCCGCTCTATATGGCGTATGGCATTTACCGGGCCAGAGTAAAGGCTTCTCTGTTTGCTGTAGAAACGGTAGAGGAGCAGCAGGCTGTATGGGATAAGGTGATAGCAGAAAACATCTTTGTAATTTGTAAAACTCCAATGGCGAAGAGTATTACCAAACGTACGCTTGCCGGATTCCGTAAAGCAAAAGTAAATACAAGATATTTTGAAGATTTAATCAACCAGATTAAGAACAAGTCGGAAAACTTTATAGCCAAAGTCGCCAAAGGTCATTCTTACTGGAAAGCCATAGATAATGACAATATGAAATTTAATGCTATAGTGGGAAATCCACCATATCAAGAGGTTGTTGATCAGAAAGAAAGTACAAATGGACAAAAGGTAAGCATAAGTATCTTTCAATATTTCCAAACTATCAGTGAAAAGATAGGAAAATATACAGCTTTAATATATCCAGGCTCTCGGTGGATTCATCGTTCAGGAAAAGGACTTGAAAAATTTGGTTTGGCCCAAATGAATGATCCTCATTTAGCTCTACTTGAATTTTTCCCTTGTTCTAAAGATATATTTAAAGATGTTGCTATTGCAGATGGACTTTCCATTGTACTAAAAAACATGGAAAAGAATGAATGTGGATTTACATATAAATATTCTGTAGGTGGTAAAACGATTACTATCCAAGCAAACAATCCAGGAAATGATATGTTTTCTCTCAATCCTCAAGATAATGAAATTATTAAGAGATTGGATAATGCAATCAAATCATTCGGATGTTTACATGATTCTATACTTCCTCGTAATTTATTCTCTATTGAAAGTGATTTTGTTGAGAAGAATCCTTCTCTTGTAAAAGAGTTTAATGATGGTGATTATTATAATCCCCAAACAGAGATTAAACTTTTTACTAATGATAAAGCTGGTAAAAGCGGAAGAGCTCGTTGGTATATTGCTAATAAAAATGTTATAGCATCGGGAAGTGAATATTTGAATAAGTGGAAAGTAATTGTTTCCAGTGCTAATGCTGGAGGACAAAAGCGTAGCAACCAAATAACCATTGTTGATAATCATAGCGCATTTGGACGTTCACGTGTGGCATTAAAAACTTTCGAGACAGAAAAAGAAGCTCGAAATTTTTTCAGATATGCTACGAGTGAAATTATTCGCTTTGCTTTTTTGCTTACAGATGAATCTTTAACATCGTTAGCCAAAAAGGTCCCTGACCTATTAGATTATTCTGATAGTAATGCATTGATTAATTTCGAAAATGACATAGATGAACAACTCTACAACTTATTTCATATAAACGAAAAAAATCAGCTATACGTACGAAAAGTCAAAGCTATAATGAGGATTCTTTATCAATTCTAATTGAGAATATTCAGTAAATATCCCTAATTAGTACATTTTAGCTTGAACTACTATCCATATTACTATGGTAATGAAGACTTAACTTAATCTGATTTCCACAAGATACAATTGGCTCTTCTATGCAATATTGGCACTTGCATCTTATTGGTTGTATTCAGTTGTTTTACTAATAATATTAAAATATAATGCCTCTAATGTGTTTTTTCTTTTGGCCTTTGTTTTAATTTCGCATTCCCAAATACGAATTACATGCCAACCAGCGAGCTTTAAATCCACATTATTGGAGTAATCGCGAGCAATATTCATGGTTATCTTGTGTCGCCAAAAATCTACATTGGTTTTAGGCAACTGATAATATTTACATCCATCATGACCATGCCAAAAACATCCATCAATAAAAATAACAGTTTTGTATTTTTTCAAAACAATATCCGGTGAACCTGGCAATTTGTGGTCGTTGACACGATAGCGTAAGCCTTTCGAAAACAGAAATCGTCTTACGACCATCTCCGGTTTAGTATCTCTGCTTCTAATAGCCGCCATGCAACGACTCCGCTGTTCTTGTGTCATCAAATCTACCATAATTTATTCAATTGTTAGTAAGCCTTGACGATTTATGTGTCTTGATAGTTTAGAAAGAATTTCAGCTAAAACAACTTGTTTTAGTTTGACTTGACTCTCACCTTTATCCTCCTTCTCAGATTTCAAATATCTAAAATCTAAAATAAAAAAGTAATCTGCATCTTTCAGCCTATAATAAAAAACTGGAGATATAAAAAGTGCATCGCTGGAATTATTAAACCATTTTCTAAATTCTGATTTAACAAATATTCCAGGAATAGCTTTGCTCATTTTTACTTTTTTTTGTGCGTAATCACAAGGAGCGTTTATCACAAGTTTGAAGATATCCCAATCTGTCCTTATATTTTTCCTTACATTAGAATAATATTTTTTAAAAGAATTACAAGGATTCTCACTACTTATAATTTGTGCTTTTATTGATTCAGGAATCAACTCTGGATCTGGAGTAAAACAAAAGTTTAGAATATCCTTAAAATCAGAATATTCTTCAGATGTTATAACTATTCTACCAGGTTCATTAGGATGAGTTTGACAGAAGCTAAAGATTAATCGTTCATTGAAATGTGAGATTTTGATATCTCTATTATTAAAATCTGAAATAAAACGTAAATCTTCATCAGCATCAGAACCTATTTCTTCCTCTATTGTTTCATGTAGGAATAGGTTTAATGTATGAAAGGCAGATCTTAATTTCTCAGGTTCAGACAAGCTTTCAAAGTTTTTACCAGAATATGCCTTCCCCCATTTTGTGAAAATCCAATTTGCTGTTTCATCCCATTCTTTATCATTGATACAGGAAAGACCATCCTCAAGTGCATGATTAATAGCGTTATGAATATGGTTCTCCCAAAGTAACAGATTACAAAATGATGTGTGGGGGGTTAATGCACTAGCAATCAACTCAAATAGTTTTTCTATTTTTTCCTCAAACCCTTCTGTTGGATTTCCTTCTAATGTAAAATAATCTGATTTCTGTAAAGGAATCGAACATATGGGTTTTCGATCTTTTAAATCATTATTAAGCTTTTCAATAATTTGATTGTATTCATCAGTATTTCTACTCCAGCATACAAGCATATACGGGAAGTTACTTTCACCGATTAATCTATTCATAACCGCATATACCATTGAATATAATTGCTGTACAGGATGAACAGAATCGTCAATTAAATTAATATCCAAGAAAACGAGGCGAACATCAACGTTTGAACCTTCTTGGGGTAGATTTTCAGGTGTACCATCATAATACGAATATGATAAACGTAATTTTCCAAACTCTTTCATTAATGGCAGAGCTTGTTCAATACTATTATCAATAATAACTATTCTTCCATTTATTGGTAACGTGTTCATTGTATCATTTTTTTAAGCAGAAAGCAATAATTGCACCATTTTTATAATCTATAGGAATTGAAATATCATTAAATTCAGGAAATTTCAACATTCCTTTTTGAGCAATAAGAATTTCATTTGCAATATGAAGTCCCAATCCTATCCCATCTGGTTTTGCTGAAACAAATGGTTCTATCATGGTATCCGTAGGTAAGAGAAAGCCAATACCATTATCTGCAAAGATAATATTTAAAAATTTATCATCTTCTTCAATGCCGACATAAAATTTCTTATGTTCACACTTAGATTGTTCTAGCCAGTATATAGCATTATCAATAACATTCATCATTGCTCCAACAAGAAGACTCCTAGAAATCTTTATCTTTTTTGTTCCTGAAAATTCTTTATATTGACTTTTGACCTCAATATTATGAGCCTTTAAACGATATTCTGTATTGAAAAGAGCATTATCTATTACATGAATAATATTTTCTGTTTTTTGATCTGATTTCCTAATAATACCAGCATAACCATCTATCAGAGATGATAAATGTTCAACAAGATTAAGAGCGCGGGTAGATGCTTTTTCTGATTTTAAGACAAGTGAAACTTCAGCAATGATTTTTTCTACTTCGTGTACGATGACACTCATGTTCAGTCCAGCACCCGCAGCCTTCAACAAATTGTCACATACTAATTTATAATCGTCTTCTATTTTTAGAAGATACTTATTAATGCGGTTCTTTATTGGAGTTTCTTTAATCTTGTCATCAACAAATTTTTTGAGATCTCCGATTACTTGAAGCACAGGTTCAGACTTAGATGTTGGACCATAAAAAGCACGAATTCTGCTTTTGTCTTCAAATCTTAAAGTTTCAACAATGTTTATGACATGAAGTATGGCATCTTTAAACAAATAATACGCTTTGTTTTCTACGAATCCTTCTCTGTTTGTTTTTTCAATAAGGCTTTTACTTGAGGCTCTGTCTAAAGAAATTGCTCCAAGAATAATATTATTACTAAGTTTTTTCCCAGGCTGATTCACTCGACGAATATCAAGGTTGAGCCAATCATTTCCAACTTCACCATAATCATAAACACGTAGGCCATCACGATATACCCTTATACCTCCATTCATATCAAGATATTCTTTAAATCCCTGTTTATCAGACAGTCCTAACTTTAAGACGAAAGCATCTCTATCAAAAATATATCCTTCAAATTTTATGAGCCCAATTTTGATTCCATTTTCGTTGAGAGAAAATTCTCCATCATTATTTATAAAATTTTTAAAGCTATTAATAAGCTTTTTCTTTATATCTGATTCTTCTTCGGGTAAAAAACCTTTCCATTCTATGGAATAGGGAGATAATTTTGACATTGTATCCCAAGGCATAAAGTCATATAAAAAAGACGTAATACCATTGTTTTCCAATATTGCTTTAAAATGATAGATTGCGTATTTTTTTATCTCTTTCCAATCTATCATTCCTTCCAACCAATCATTATGGCCTTTACAAATTAAAACAGCCTCAAAACTATCATTAGATTCAAAAGGACTACTTAATGAGTTTATAGTTCTTTTTATTCCTCTCACTTCTCCTCTTGTCCATGATTTGTTTAGGTGAGTTATTTTGATTATTGTACCATGATTATTGTTCATAAAAACTTCGGGGGTATCTCGTTCTATGACGATAACAGGCACATCATTTAAATATTTGGATTGTGAAAATTGATTCCAGTCTATTCTTACTACATACTCCTTACCGGTAGACTTTTTTGTCACTAATTCGATTTCATGACCTAACTTGTGAACACCAAAACGTCCGATCCCCTTTTCTCCAATTGGAAGTCTTCCCTTCGGAGAACGTTTGCCTTTTGCTACAATCTGAGATTTGGAATCACTTCCCGGCTCCAACCAACAATTAAGGATTGTATCTAAATCCATGCCCCAACCATCATCTCTAATAACAATTTCACCTGTTTCCATATCATGAACATCAGACATGACTATAGTTACTTCTGACGCATCTGCGTCATAAGAGTTTTTCACTAGCTCGACGAGTGCAATACTTTCATTTTTTATAAGCTGATCGCCGAGTTGCAGTAACATTCTTGCCCTTGGTTTAAATGGAGCTTCTATTATATTGTTTTCGGACATAACGATTTTAAAATTGCTTTGGCAATGGCATAAGCCATTAATGGAGGTACAGCATTGCCTATTTGTTTGAATATAGCTGAACGTGAACCCTCAAAGAAAAAATCATCAGGAAATGACTGTATTCTTGCTGCTTCACGTACAGAAAGAGATCTAATGGTATTTGTAGAGGGGTAAATATAGTAATGACCATCTTTGGAAATATGGGCCACCACAGTATGACATTTTCCATTCAAGTCTACTACTTTAAACCTATCCAAAAAGGATGTTGTATTATTTATAGTCCTAATTTCGTCAGGAAAATCAGAGTTTTTAATTCTAATGCCGTCATCCAACCACATCTTAACCGCCATACGATATTTTTCACTATCAATACGGTTGATTGGACGTGCAGTATGCAGCGTAAGAACATCAGAATCATTACGTAAATCAAACCGACGAAGATAATCAGATGGTACGGAAGTATATTCTGACGAACTTTCTCCAGCATGAATTGATGGAAGATCCGAAAATATATCTTTACATGTCCAATCATTTTGAACTTTTTGAATTATAGGACAACCACGGTCAGATGATTTTCTCCAACCAAAAATAATCACCCTTTGTCGATTCTGCATTACACCATAATCCGATGCATTCAAAATAGCAAAATGAACTTTATATCCGAGTTCTCTAAAATGCATTTTTATATTTTCAAAATGATTTTTCTTTGAACTCAAAAGCCCCAATACGTTTTCAAAAACAAATCCCATAGGCTTATATCTAGCCAAGAATTTACCATATTGCAAATATAACAAACAACGCTTATCGTCTGCAATACCCGCATTATGACGATTTAGCATAGAAAACGCTTGGCATGGAGGACCACCAACAATAAAATCAACTCTTTTCCTACGCTGTCGTTTTAAAACGGAATCTATAGAAGCAAATATTGATTCTATAGATTCATCAGAAATCTCTTTATTGATTACAGATGATATTAAATTTTTGGGAAGTAATTTATAAAGTTCGTCTCTGGTTATTTCGTGCTTAAGATATTTAATATAGTTATAATAGTTATTATTTTCTTTTAGGTAATGATAAGCTAAACGTGTTTTAATAGTATAGCAAGCATCAGTATTCATTTCAACATGAGCAACCGGCACAAAACCACACCGCAAGAACCCCTCTGAAAGTGCGGATGTTCCTGCGAACAAATCTATGTATGTATACTTACGGTTTGTGTGCATTTCGCCTAAAATAAAATCTATTGCAAATTTAACCGTTTTTTCCTACCTATCAATAGATTTTTTATTTTTTGAATCGAAAAACGATTTTTACGGGATTATAATAAGTGCAAAAACAAGAAAAAATCAAGGAATAAGTATAGATTTGAATAATCATAGATAATAAATTTCGATTTTTTTGTAATTTTGCAACCGGAAATCATCCATAATAACAATACTGCAAAATAAAGCAAGCCTCCGGTGGAGCGATAGCGGGAGATTACTTCTTTAGCTTAAAGTTACATCAAAGATATTCAGCCACTTATCGTTAGATTACGATTCCTGGTGGCACCACTTTGAAGAAAAGCAATTAGCGGTAAACTCCTGATTTCTAGACGAAATCGGGAGTTTTTTGTTTTCTTGCAAGACGCAAAAAAGTGCGGAATATGACCGCTTCCGGTGTCACACAAGGTGGGGCGGGAATCTCCATCGAAAAAGGCTCTTTTTTACTAAGTTTGCAACACCTCACACAAATATACAACAGTTTTGGGCTTTATACAATAATCCACCGAGAGACTGCACCTTGTCGGCCGCACCTTACCTAGCATTTGAAGAGCTGCCATATCTTTGCTTACACTTGCCTCTTACAGGCCGATACAGCGAGGATATTGCACGCCCTCATCCTTTCTTCCGTTCCATCATAAAAATCCCGGCCGCAGCCTGCGCGAGGTCTGCGGACGGGAAAACCATGTTAAACAGATATTCAGTCGCGTTTTGGGCTATACACGTCCCTTGCGGCTACGACGAACAGCCAGCACAAGTGCCGTCACAAACCCGATCAGTACAAGAGCAATGGCCACGTAGGCAATGGTCTCGGTCACAGTGATGCTCGTCGGGCGGAACTCCATGACGACAGTATGCTTGCCGGCCGGCACGTGAATAGCGCGCAGGGTGTAGTTGGCCCGCCCTACCTCGACAGGATTTCCGTCGACAGCGGCAGTCCATCCCGGATAATAAATCTCCGAGAAAACAACTACGCCGCCTTTCGGCGAGTTGACCTCGTAGTGCATCTCATTCGGTGCGTACTTCGTAAGTCTCACGCTGCATCCAGCCGTTGGCAGAGCGTCGCCTATGGCAGACTTGAACTTGGCGTCCGCCACGGCTTCATGTTTCAGGTTAAGACGTCCAAGTGCGGCCATCTCATCGTCGGCTGTATTCACATACTGTACGCGGTCGACGAACCAAGCCTCGCCATTGGCATAAGGATTCCGGACGGGAATGCCCTGTCCGTCCTGGCTTGGGAAGATGAAGTAACGCGTGTTCAGCATGTTGAGCACGGGGAAGATGGAGTCGCCCGATACAAGGCTCATGTCGGCTCCGGCCGAAGCGACAGCCGAATAGGCCGCATCGAGTTCCGGTTTGAGATGGCGGTCGATAAGGTCCTGATAACGGCGAAGTTTGGCAGCATGATATCCGCCGATGTTCTTGTGCCATGCGCCGATGGTGTTGTCGTTGAAAGTGTCATGCGTCAGGTCGACAACACGATAGTCAAGCCCCTTGTCCTGCAAGATGAACTCGTCGGCCCGCGTCTTTTTCGCCTCGGTCACCTGGGCTGGTTCCGTGAAGTTATCTTCGTTCAGATAGTGACGGTTGACGTTCCACATATCCACAAGCGACACAAGGATAAACACGGCGCAAAGCAGCCAGGCCTTCAACTTGCCTCTTCCGTAAAGCCACAGCAGCGATGCGCCAAAGGCGATGATACCGAACGAGCGCCAAGCCGACGCCGTGAGGATAGCATGGCGGACAGAGGCGATACTCTCGCGATACGTAGCCAAGAAGTCGGGCGGGAAGATTCTTCCAAGCTGCGTGAAGATATCAGCCTCTTGCATTGAGAGGCAGTCGCCGAAGAACAATCCGGGGAAGAGCGCGAACAGCAAAGCCACGCCGCCGGTCAGTCCGAAGCTGACGTAAAAATAAACAGGCTTCTGCTTTAACAGCTCCGGCTGACGGATCACGGCTGCCAGTCCCAACATAGCCAGCAGCGGGATGGTGAACTCGGCCATGACCAAAGCAGACGACACGGTGCGGAACTTATTATACATCGGCAGGTAGTCGATGAAGAAGTCCGTCACACCCGGACTGTGGTGTCCCCACGCAAAAAGAAGCGACAGCATCGTGGCAGCCAGTAAGCCCCACTTGATGGGGCCACGCACGTAGAACACACCCATGAAGAAGAGCAGACACACGAGCGCTCCGACATAAACGGGTCCCACAGTGAACGGTTGGTTACCCCAATACTGGTTCAGGCCGGGCGTAGCCTGCGCCATGCGACCGTCGATCTCCGACAGCGTCTGATAGGTCTGAGCCACACACTGCTGATAGGTTGGGAAAGCATCACTCTCGCTGGCTTTGGGATTGTCCATCAACGACCCCGACCCACCGCCTTTGACGTTGGGCACAAGGAGTGTCCAGGTCTCGCCCAGGCCATAGCTCCACTGCGTGATATAACTGCGTTCGAGGCCGCTTCCGGTCGCCTCATCCGCGGAATGGGCCAGCTGGGTCAGCTCGCTCTTGCCACGCATCGTCTCCTTGCTGTATTCATACGTATGGTACAGGTTCGAAAGGTTGGCACAAAGGCCGAGCATTCCGGCCAGCACCACGACCCCCGTGGCGCGCAGGAACTGGGGCAGGGTATGACGACGGATGGCGTCGACCAGATAGGCCACCACCATGAGCAGCATGACGAAGAAGAAGTAGTAAGTCATCTGCAAGTGGTTCGACAGGATTTGCAGGGCGGTGAAAAGTGCCGTCACCGTCCCTCCCCAGAGCAACCGCCCGCGATAGCAAAGCACGAGGCCCGCGATGGTCGGCGGAATGAAAGCCAGTGTCAGGACTTTCCAGATGTGGCCGGCAGCAATGATGATGAAGAAATAGGACGAAAACGCCCACACCACAGCGCCCAAGGCAGACAGCCACACTTTGAAATTGAACGCACGCATCAGGATATAGAACCCCAGCAGATACGCAAAGACGTAGAAGACGACCCCAGTCGTCCCGAGGCCATATATGCGGTTGAACGAACCCAGCACGCGGCTCGATTCATAGGAGGGTGCGATCTGGTAGGTAGGCATGCCGCCGAACAAAGCGTTGGTCCAACGCGACGACTCGCCGGTTGCCTCACGATAGGCGTTGATCTCATTGTTCAATCCGACGCCAGCCGTATTGTCGTGCCCGCCGAGGACGAGCCCCTCACTGACAGGTCCCGCGAAGTAGCAGAACGAAATGACAAGAAAAGCCACCACGGCTATCAGGTCGGGGGCTATTTTTTTCAAGAAGTCCATAGGTTAGAATTGTCAGAATTAATAACGGTAGTGTTCAGCCTTGTACGGTCCCTCGACGGGCACACCGATGTAGTCGGCCTGCGCCGGGGTCAGGCGGGTCAGGTGGGCACCGACGTGTGCCAGGTGCAGACGGGCCACTTCCTCGTCGAGCGCTTTCGGAAGACGGTAGACGCCCACATCATGAGGATGCTGGAAAAGCTCCATCTGGGCGAGTACTTGGTTCGTAAAGGAGTTAGACATGACAAACGACGGATGCCCCGTAGCACAGCCAAGGTTCACCAGGCGGCCGTCGGCCAGCAGCGTGATACGATGGCCGTCGGGAAAACGGTAACTGTCGACCTGAGGTTTGATTGGCGTACACTCGATACCGGGCACACGCTTCAAGGCGTCGACCTGTATCTCGCTGTCAAAATGGCCGATGTTGCAGACGATGGCCTGGTCAGGCATGGCCTGCATGTGGGCCACGGTGATAACGTCGATGTTACCAGTCGTCGTAACGAAGATGTTGCCGATAGGGGCGGCTTCATCCATCGTGACGACTTCAAAGCCTTCCATAGCTGCCTGCAAGGCGCAGATAGGGTCTATCTCTGTGACAAGCACACGGGCTCCGTAGGAACGCATGCTCTGCGCACAACCCTTGCCGACCTCGCCATAACCAGCCACGACGCACACCTTACCGGCAATCATCACGTCGGTGGCACGCTTGATGCCGTCGGCGAGCGACTCGCGGCATCCGTAGAGATTGTCGAACTTCGACTTGGTAACAGAATCGTTCACGTTGAAAGCGGGGAAGAGCAGTTCGCCGCGTTCCTGCATTTGATAGAGCCGGTGCACGCCCGTAGTCGTCTCTTCGCTCACACCATGCATTCCAGCAGCCACACGGCTGAAAAACGTCTGATCCTCAGCAAGGACGCGACGCACAAGGGCTTTCAGCTCAGCCTCGTCGCCGCTTGCAGAAGGCGTGTCGAGCACCGTCGCGTCGCGCTCAGCCTGGACGCCGAGGTGAATCATCAGTGTGGCGTCACCACCGTCGTCAACGATGAGATTGGGCAGCTGTCCGCCCTCGAACCGCATAGCTTGAAGCGTACACCACCAGTAGTCTGCCAGCGACTCACCCTTCCAGGCAAAAACACCCACGCCGTCGCCGGCAATGGCTGCCGCCGCATGGTCTTGTGTGGAGTAGATGTTACATGAGCACCAGTGCACCTCGGCACCAAGGGCGGTGAGGGTCTCAATCAGAACCGCTGTCTGAATCGTCATGTGAAGCGACCCCATGATGCGGGCGCCGCTGAGAGGTTTTGCCTCGCCATACTTGGCGCGCAGGGCCATCAGGCCGGGCATTTCGGTCTCGGCAATAGCGATTTCCTTACGGCCGAACGCTTCAAGGCCCATGTCGGCCACGCAATGGGGCAAGGTAGAAAAAAGTTCTTTTTCCATATCGGGGATTTGTCTATGTTTTTGTTGGGATCAGCCCTGCAAAGGTAAGATTTTTTTCCGACGCAACCCCGCCAGAGAGAGCAAAGGCGCATCCTGCCCGCTCAGTGACTGCCCCTGCCACCAATGCCAACGTCTCGACGGGCCGGCTGACAGAAAAAGCGGCCAGCCGGCCGGGTCTCCCTGTCAGCCGGACAGAAAAAGCCATCGCCCCGACCGTCCGAAACGCCGAGGACCCGGAAGGTCCTTTCAAGTCGCCGGACGCCAGCCCGCCGATTCCCGGCACTTCCCGCACAGGCTAAAACGCCTGTTATTATTTAATGTGTAAATGCAGCATTGCACCGCCAAGAAAAGAAAAAGCTTTCCATCTCTTAGTAAGAGGTGGAAAGCTGGGGGCAAAGGTAGTCACAACTACCAAACAGGCCAAATAAAATCCAAACAAAATCACAGTTTTTTTGAATTTTTTTTTGGACCATCGTTGTGTCGACAAAATTACGAAAAACGGAGAAAGTCACAATTGAGTCGCCCAAAACGACGATTATAAGGGCACGACTGAAAGATTTTCCACCTCTTACTAAGAGAAGGAAAGGCCGGAACGCCCGGATCACGGCAGCACCAGCACGCCCAAAAAGCGCCGCCAGCCTCACACCGGGAGCAAGAAGAAAACGAAAAAGTGAGAGTAAGGAAACAGCAAATTCTAACTTAACTTCAATCAATTATGAAAAAAAATTTCATTAGAGTTGCAGTATTCTGCGCACTGACTGCCACGGCAGCTCCCGTGTTCGTCGGCTGCTCGGACTATGATGATGACATCAATCGCCTGCAAGGCGAGATCGACCAGATCAACGGTGTCATCGGCGTATCGGGCGAAGAGATGGCCGCAGCCATCCAGACCGCTATCGACGGACTGCGCGACGATCTGAACACCGCCATGGCAGGCAAGGCCGATGCACAGGCTGTCCAGCAGTTGCAGACCACTGTCGGACAACTTGTTGATGCCATGGAAGGCGAAGACGGCACCATTGATGTCAACCTCATCAAACAGTTGCAAAACGACATCGAGGCGTTGAAGACTGAGGTGAACAACACCAAAGGTGCTCTCGACACTCAAAAAGAAGACCTCGAAGGTAAAATCGAAGAAGTAAACGGCAAGATCGAAGATCTCCAAACACAGATCTCCCAGTCGGAAGATGCCTCCAAGATTGCCGCCCTCGAAGAGGAGGTAGGCACACTGACGCGCGAACTCGCCACGTTGAAGACCAACCTCGATACAGTGTTGGCTGCACTCGACGACAATGGACAGGTCATCACTGACCTTGCCGCCCGCCTGAAAGCGCTCGAAAACTTCAAAGAATCCGTCGAGAATGAAGAACAGCCTACATTCGTAGACTTCGCCAGATTCAACGCGCTGACCAACACGGTCGACAGCCTCAGCAACGAGCTCAAAACGCTCAAAGAGAAGATCGACGGCGCTGCCCAGGGTAGCGAGGTCGGAGGCATCATCGAGCGCCTCGAAGCCCTCGAAACCTGGAAGAACGACGGTATCAGCGAGCTTCTCAAAGGATATGCTACGACCGAAAGCGTAACGACGCTTAGCGACGACATCAACAAGATTAAAGAAGAACTCGGCTTGATTTCTTCGGGTGACGAAGGCGACGACGTGAAGACCTCTCTCGAACTCATCGACGAGCAGATCAAGGCCCTCGAAAGCCGTGTCGACAAGCTCTTCGGCAACACGTTGCAGAGCCTCGTCTACCTGCCCAACCCCGACAACGCGATGGGCGATACGGAATTCTCGACCTTGTGGTACCGCACGACGCCGACCAATCCCAACACCGGCGTGAAACTTGCCCAGAACGCCCAGGTGAAGGTGCGCTTCCGCGTCACTCCGGCTGCCGCCGCCAAGAAGATTGTTGAAAGCGACGACTATATCCTCACCTTCGACGGCATGAAGCAGAACTACACCACCCGCGCCACGCAGGCCGGCCTGCTGAACATCGTCAGCAAGCAGCTCGGCTCGGACGAAGGTGTTGTGGAACTGACCGTCGAGCTCAACGAGAGCGGATACAACGGCAAGACCATCGGCAATAACTCATATTGGGCACTCGCACTCAACGTGAAGGCCAAAGAGCCCGTCAAGAACGAAGAGACAGGCGAAACGCCGGCCAAGGAAGACTACACCGACATCGTGTCGAACTACTTCATCACGCACCGTGAGGACATCACGCTCTCTCGCGTACAGGTGCAGCACGCTCCCATCTCCGACGCCGATCTGACTTACAACGACGCTCAGGACAAAGTCGTTTACGGTGGAACCGGAAGCTGGCTTGCCGCATGGAAGTGGGACGAAACAGGAACAAATGAGTCGCCAATCAACTTCACTGGCAGCAACGCCGCTCCGCAAAAGGTTTACGACTTCGCCGAGAAGTTCAACTGCTTCACCACCGTCTATAAGTTCCAATCCGGCACCGACGCCAACGTCTTCCAGATTGACGGCGCCACAGGTACTGTCACGTTGAAGAATCCCGGTTCGACTGCCAACATCGGCCAACAGGCCGGCGTGATGGCCGAAACGACCATCAATGGCAGAACCGAGAAGTGGACGAGCAATTTCAGCAGGAAGGTGACCGTGGCTCGCGCGGCCCTCAACGTGACGCTCGGCGCCAACGACTTTGTTGACGCACAAGGACGAGCTGTCAACCTCGCCGCCCTGCCTTGGACGAAGAGTGCGCAGACCTTCTACCTCAGCACGAGCAAGCTCAACGAAATCATCGACATGGTCAAGTTGAACACGGGCGACTTCTTCACCCAAGTCGGCAATCAGGTATGGAACAGCACAGACAGAAAGGCCACGCTCACGAGCGACGCAACGAACAAGCGCTTCATCCTGACTATTGCAGCTGGTGCCGCCCTCGGTTCTGGTAATAACGCCACGACCATCCAGGCAACTCCGAGCGTCACATTCGCAGGTGCTACGCAAAACATGCAGATCACGCTCACCATGCCGCAAACCGCAAGCTATCCTACCGCTGTCCTGCAAAAGGCCGACGCTTATTGGAGTGGCAACGTGGCAACCTTCGTGCCGACCTACACCATCGTTGAAGTAACGAAAAACAACCGCACTTACAAACAAGTTCAGGCTGTCAACTTCACGTTCGATATGGCCAACCTCTTCCGCAACTTCACTCAGTCGGAGACGGAAATCGAGACCAACCGCGGTGGTGTACTCGACTTGGAAGCTGCATGGAAGAACACGTCGCACCCAGGAGCAGTCACGATCAACAACAGCTCTCGCGAGGTTACGTTCAATAAGAACAGCTACGAGACGAGCTATGGCAACGTAGAGATTACGGCCCAAGAAACCTACGGCGGCCACCTCTCGAACGACCTGAGCGGCGCCCTCGCTATCGCCAACATCAGCGGTACGATGACGCAGGGCAAGACAGCCATCGAAGTCAGCGACCTCCGTGAGACCTATCATGCCTTCACAGGGTGGAGCTGGGCCGACATCAATGGCCTGACCATGTGGTCCGAGGGTTCGACCAATGTAGAAAGCTACTTGGGCAACGGTCTTACCATGAACGGTTTGGCTGCTCCGACGCTGGAATTCGCTGACGCCAACGATCCGAACAACGACTACATCACCATCGATAACGCCACAACAGGTACGTTCTCCGTCAAGAACAAAGACCTCATCTTGGTTAACGATGTTGTTGTCCGCCTGCGCGTGAAAGCCAGCAGCCGTTGGGGAGCCATCAGCGGTTACGACGCCAACAACGTCATCACCGTCACGCTGAAAGCTGGTGCATAAATCCTCAGCTGAACCTTCCGCTTTCCATCCCCGCACGTGATGGGAAGACCCCCAGAGGGGTCAGGGGGAAGCGTCCCCTACCCTCTTTTTGAGCGAGTGCGCAAAGGATCTCCGGCCTTTGCGCACTCCTTTTTTATTTATCTGCGTGCTTGCCGAACGCTGCCCGCCGCGCACCCGGCGCACACCCCAATCCGCCCATAACGTCAGCCAAGTCAGCTAATCTGCCGACTACTTCCACACGCAACACAGGAACGTCACTCTTGGGACCACGAATCCGCCGACAGGAAGGCGCAAAACCAACAACGGACAAACATTCTCTTGCCCTTCCGAAAGCCACGGTCCTCGTAAATGAAGCATCGCCGAAAGTCGCTCCGGATGTAATCACGCCCTGCATCCCCCTATGGCTGGCGGACGGATATCCCGGCCCGACTTCCAAGCCCGCATGGAGCATCCACACACCATGCGAAAGCCTTTCGTACGCCATTTGCAACCCTTCCGGGCGGTTCTTTCAGCCTCAGGAACCCCGCTTCGTCATGGCGCAAAAAAACGGCAAGGAGTGCGAAACTCCTTGCCGGGACAATGCTTTCAATGAAGGCAGGACTTAGAGGCTCCAATCTTCTTTCGACTTGCGCACGTAGCTTGCGTAGCGGCGCTTGGCTGCCTCCTCGGTCTTGTCGAAGAGCTCCTGAGCCTCGGCCGGACGGGCTTTCTTCAACGAGAGGAAACGGACCTCACCGTTGAGGTAGTCTTGGAACTTCGACCAGTCGGGTTCCTTCGAATCGAGGGTGAAGGGGTTCTTACCCTCGGCCTCAAGCGCGGGATTGAAGCGCCAGAGCTGCCAGTAGCCGCACTCTACGGCCTTGGCTTCCTCGGCCTGACTCTTGCCCATTCCACCCTTGGCTTTGAGGCCGTGGTTGATACAGGGGGCGTAAGCAATGATGAGCGACGGTCCGGGATAGGCTTCGGCCTCGCGGATGGCTTTGAGGCACTGTGCCTGGTCGGCACCCATGGCGATCTGAGCAACGTAGATGTAGCCGTAGGTGGTCTGCATGAGGCCAAGGTCCTTCTTCGTCACGCGCTTGCCGGCAGCAGCAAATTGAGCAATGGCGCCGAGCGGCGTAGCCTTGGAGGCCTGACCGCCGGTGTTGGAGTAGACTTCGGTGTCAAGCACGAGGATGTTGACGTCCTCGCCGCTGGCCAGCACGTGATCCAGACCGCCGTAACCGATGTCGTAGCCCCAGCCGTCGCCGCCGATGATCCACTGCGACTTCTTCACGAGCCACTCCTTGTGTTCGAGAATCTTCTTGC
>ENA-ORNP01000109-ORNP01000109.1-human-gut-metagenome-genome-assembly--contig:-NODE-109-length-90943-cov-23.303835_pt1 | contig 90943 bp, 120 predicted proteins | sample MGYA00242119_ERZ509030 | MGnify/ENA primary metagenome ERZ509030 (study PRJEB26280, sample SAMEA2338708) | human gut metagenome | biome: human gut; feature: human-associated habitat; material: faeces... | reverse complement strand
CTTGGAGGTTGATAATTCCATTTGTGATTCATTTTATATATTGTTTTTTCTTTTTTCTGCTCTCGGAGACGGGATGATACCATTTTCTAGTTATACTTACCCAATCAATCCGTAAAGTTAGGAAAAAACAAATAAAAAAACCGCTAATTCCATATATATTTTATGGAATTAGCGGTAAAGTATTGTATAGTAGCGGATTATTTGATGCCTAATTTTTTAGCAATTTCTTTAGGCAGTGCATTTTTATTGACTACGATATTCATGGTTTTGTAACGAACGAATGCTTTTGAGGCGTACCATAAGCCTTCGTATTTTCCAGCTTTTCCCCAAGAATTCTTTACCATATAATAGTCATTTCCTTCTTGGTCTTTAGCTATACCGTAAATCAACATGCCATGATCGTCGGTTGTTTCCCAATTGTCATATGCTTCCTGGCGTTCTTCTTGTGTACACCATTTCTGAGGTTGTGGTTTGGTGTTCAGTTTCTTTTCTTCCGGTTTCATTTTCAACCAATGAGCCATGTCTGACCCACTTAGTTCTTGTACTTTTTCCGTGTCGGGCATAACAGCTACGCCATCACGTGTAAAACCTTGTTCACTGACATCAGATCCCCATGCGATTGGATAGCCGTTATTAATGGCATTGTCAAAAACCTGCATGAATTCATCAATGGGAAGGTTGTATGATTGTCCCCAACGCCAGTTGTCTTGAATTTCAAGGACAAATGGTTCGTAGAACGGATGGTGGGTATACGAGGTTAATGAAATGTAATCATTTGGATTTAATCCTGTTGATTCGAAGAATGAATGGGGAGTGTATTCTTTTCCTTTATAAGTGAATTTTTCAGGGCATTTACCTAAATAGATATCATGAATAGCGGCAATGGCCTTTTTCCATAATGGATTATGGTTATTATCTGTTTGGAGTTTGCGTAATTTTCCTTTGGCTATTGCTGCTACTACAGCATCCGATACGGCTGTAAGTTCTGTATGGTTACTTAGTGTATCACCATACATGACTCCCGGACGCATAACTTCTTCGGGCACCAGACCAAATTTTTTCATTCCATAGATAACGTCATAGAATGATCCTCCTTGGGAAAAAGATACATCTCCATGAGTACGTACGGCGGCATCAGCTCGATCCAAATAAGTTTGGTGTACGATGTACATTTCAGAAAAGTCGTATTCTCCTTTTCCCATACGAAGTAATTCTGATTCTAGAAAGGCCATACTGGAATAGCACCAGCAAGTACCGGCACGGCTTTGGTTCTTGACAGAAGTAATAGGCAGTTCTTTTACTGTAGTGAATACAAACCCTTCTTCCTTTGGCTCTTCTTTTTGTGCATCTTGTGCAAAGAGGCTTATACTGCATAAACCTAATGCTGCTAATAATGTAAATCTTTTCATTTTAGAAATAAAAGTTTTGTTTGTTATGTTACTCATTCATAATAGTTTCTACTTCTTCGATAGTGATAGGGATGCGTTTCTCGCCAGTGAAACGGGAGCCTTCCGAAGTAATCAAAATATCATCTTCCAAGCGGATGCCTCCAAAATCTTTGAATTTTTCAATAGCATCAAAGTTCAGGAAGTCTGTATGCATTTTCTCTGCTTTCCATTTGTCAATCAATGCTGGAATAAAATAACAACCCGGTTCATCAGTAATTACAAAGCCTTTCTGTAAGCGACGTCCCATGCGTAGAGAGGCTAGCCCGAACTGGGAAGAAGGACGGATTTCATCGTCATATCCTACGTAAATTTGTCCTAGGTCTTCCATGTCATGTACATCCAATCCCATCATATGACCTAATCCATGAGGCAGGAATAAAGCATGTGCACCAGCGGCAACAGCTTCTTCCACGTCGCCCTTCATGAGTCCCAGGTCTTTTAATCCTTGAACTAGCACTTTGCAGACTTCTAAGTGTACAGACATATAGGTTATACCTGGACGAGTAATTTCCAATGCTTTATCATGGCAAGCCAATACAATATTATACACATCTTTTTGCCGTCCTTCAAATTTGCCTCCCACAGGTACGGTACGTGTATGGTCTGAACAATAATTTGTGACTCTTTCAGCTCCGGCATCTGTTAGCATCATGCGCCCTGGCTCTAAGATATGGCTATGGTCATGGTTATGTAATGTCTCCCCATGTTGAGTCAGGATAGTGGCAAATGAAGTCATGCTTCCATAAGAAGCGGCGATGCCATCCAGTACTCCGGCGATATATTGTTCCTTTATTCCTGGTTTACATAGACGCATGGCGGTTGTGTGCATTTCATAACCAATATTACATGCCAAGTCGATTTCTGCTATTTCGCAAGCTTCTTTTACAGAACGTAAATCAACTACAGCTTTTATCAATTCTACAGAAGCATATTTCTTTACTATAGCCGCACGGATACCGGTTAAGTCTTCTAAGAGCATCATATTATCGAATCGGTAGGGAGGAAGGAAATGTACTTTTCTCCCTTGTGTGATAGCTTTTTTTACCACTTCTTTTAGCTGGGGGAAAGGAAAACTTTTCTGAATACCTACTTGTGCAGCCAATTCTTTCACACTGGGTTGGGGCCCCATCCAGATAATGTCGTCCATATCTACATCATTTCCGAAGAAATAATCTTCTCCTGCTTCTATATCTATTACACCTGCATATCCGGGGTGAGAATGACCGAAGAAGTAGAGGAATGAACTGTCCTGACGGAATTTATATGTGTTATCCGGATAGTTTGCCGGAGCTTCATTATTACCTAGTATAAGGATAATACCATTTTGCACTTTATTTCTAAGTGCCTGACGGCGTCTTTGATAAGTTGCGGAATCAAACATGGTTAACTTTATTTTAATTGAATATTTATTGAACTGTGTTGCAAATGTAATAATTATAATCTTAAAAGTACTATTTGCTTATTTGATTTTTTAATCGATTTCGGCTTTATTTTTATCATTTGTCAATCTTGCTTTTCTAATTTCACAGGTTTCTCTTATATTTCCTTGATAAGTTGCCATTCAGTAATTTATCAATGAAGGAGAATTTGATTGATTTTTATGATGGAATGCAATTATTTAATAAATATAAAAGATACGGCTAAATACTTTGAAAAGGTTAACTTTGCAGTGAACTCTTTCAAGGATAGATTTGTTCCTCAACATTGATTATGAAAATAGATGATAAAACAGGACTGGTACTGGAAGGCGGAGGTATGCGCGGAGTTTTTACCTGCGGGGTATTAGACTATATGATGGATAAGAAGGTTTGGTTTCCGTATGGGGTAGGAGTTTCTGCCGGAGCGTGCAATGGTCTTTCATATATGTCTCGCCAGCGTGGTAGAGCTAAGTTTAGTAATATTGATTTATTGGAGAAATATCATTATATCGGCATAAAGCATTTATGGCGTAAGCACAGTATTCTTGATCAGGAATTGCTTTATGAACATTTTCCTAAGGAAATTCTTCCTTATGATTATAAAACATATGCTGAAAATTCTGCTCGTTTTGAAATGGTGACTACTAATTGCATTACGGGTAGGGCGTGTTATTTGGAAGAGAAACATGATCCTCGACGTATTATTGCCATAGCTAAGGCGTCCAGCAGTCTTCCTTATGTTTGTCCTATAGCTTATGTAGATGGTGAGCCGATGCTTGATGGGGGAATTGTGGATTCTATTCCTGTGTTGCGTGCTATTGAACAAGGATATGATAAAAATGTAGTGGTACTTACCCGTAATCGGGGATATCGCAAAAAAGGAAAGGATATGAAAATTCCTCATTTTATCTATAAAAAATACCCTCGTTTGCGCGTGGTTTTAAGTAAACGTTGCCGTATTTACAACGAACAGCTTGATTTAGTAGAGCAATTGGAAGACAAGGGCAGGATTGTGGTAATTCGTCCTGAAAAGCCGATGGAAGTGGATCGTATTGAAACAGATATAAAGAAATTGACCGATTTATATGAGGAAGGGTATGTCTGTGCAAAAAAAATGTTTGAAGAAAAACAAATACTTCAAAAATAAATTTTTGGCCAAGAATGTTTTTATAAATGGGGATATTGGAGGAATGGGGGATCATTCTTGTTATATGGGGTGGAACTTCATCTGCCCCATATAACAAGAATGAATGCTCTTTCCTTTTGGAAAGAAAGATAATATATTAGTAATATAAATGTGACGGTACAGTTAATACTTGCTCGGTATAAACTTGCTCGACAGTCGGATAATCTATAGTGAATGTCTTTTTTAAATCTTCAAAAAAAGCCATGAGGACTATGGGGGAAGTCCTGGAAGAAGGTATATATTCGGAAATTATAAATGTTCTTTTGGGCTGTTCTGGAAGAGTTAAATCAAATGAGATGAGATGTTTTGTCCCCCATTGTTCATTTTCTATTTCATTGGACTTTCTTTCAAAACTACCTTCTATAGCTTTGTCTCCAAACTTTTCTTGATAAACCAGTACTTTGCCTCTTGCTATTTCTGCATCCGTATAGATAAATTTGTATCCTCCTCCTGTTTTTACTGGTATTGTAGCTAATGCTTTTTCTTTAATTGTTTGTTTTTCAGAGTCTTTTAAATCTCCTGTAAGAAATATATCCTGTTTGCTTACAATGTAATTATCGGTGTAATAGTCTACTATTACATGAATGTCAAGTGTGTTTCCTGATTGATCTTTTACAGTAATAATTGCTTCACCTAATGCTAATGCTTTTATGGATATGTCACAAGAAGAAATCATTTTAGTTTCTATAATTTCCGGTTTATCGCAGCTTATTTCATAATTCCCGTCTCCTCCTTGCAAGGGAAAAGAGTATGTCTGATTATTAGGATAGTTTAATTTTATATATGCTGTTTCTCTATTTTTTAAGGAGATGGGAGCAAGTTCATCATTGCTGCACGATGAAATTACTAAAGAGCAAAGGAAAATAAGCACTGTGGCTAGCATACTGTTAAGTCTCATAGTTTGATCTTATTTTATGTTCTACATAGTTTAAATGAGAGATTAGATGATTTACTGCTTGGCAATTAGAAATTTATTTTTTCTTGAATTTGTCCAGTCTGTGGATAAAATATGAGAATGTAAAATGAAAAATCCCTCTTTCTTCTAAAGAAAAAGAGGGATTATAGTTGAGTTTCTAGTTTCTGATTTTTATTTGGCAAAACTTACGGCACGTGTTTCGCGGATGACTGTAATCTTCACTTGTCCCGGATAAGTCATTTCGTCTTGAATCTTCTTCGCAATTTCACCGGATAAACTTTCAGTTTGTTTGTCGTCAATCTTGTCGGCACCTACAATCACACGTAATTCGCGGCCAGCTTGGATGGCATAAGTTTTTGTTACCCCTGGATAAGACATAGCTAATTGTTCTAGATCATTCAAACGCTTGATATAAGCTTCTACAATTTCACGACGAGCGCCTGGACGTGCGCCTGAAATGGCATCGCATACCTGTACGATAGGAGCCAGCAGGCTAGTCATTTCTGTTTCGTCATGGTGAGCACCGATAGCGTTACAGATATCTGGTTTCTCTTTATATTTTTCGGCTATCTTCATGCCTAACAATGCGTGCGGCAATTCTGGTTCTTCATCAGGTACTTTACCTATATCATGCAGTAATCCAGCACGTTTTGCTTTTTTAGGATTCAAACCTAATTCAGAAGCCATCACAGCGCAAAGATTGGCTGTTTCACGAGCGTGTTGTAGAAGGTTCTGACCGTATGAAGAACGATATTTCATCTTACCGATAATGCGGATTAATTCAGGGTGTAGGCCATGAATACCTAAATCAATAGTGGTACGTTTACCAGTCTCAATAATTTCTTCTTCTACCTGTTTGCGTACTTTAGCTACCACTTCTTCAATGCGTGCCGGGTGGATACGTCCATCAGTAACCAGTTGGTGTAATGCTAAGCGGGCAATTTCGCGGCGTACAGGGTCAAACGCTGAAAGTACAATAGCCTCGGGAGTGTCATCTACAACAATTTCGACGCCGGTTGCTGCTTCTAAAGCTCGGATGTTACGCCCTTCACGACCGATGATGCGTCCTTTTATTTCGTCCGATTCAATATGGAATACGGTTACAGAGTTTTCGATAGCAGTTTCTGTGGCTACTCGTTGGATAGACTGGATAACGATACGTTTAGCTTCTTTATTAGCTGTCAACTTGGCGTCGTCCATAATGTCGTTAATATAGGAAGCAGCCTGTGTTTTCGCTTCTTCTTTCAAAGATTCAATCAGGCGTTCTTTGGCCTCCTCGGCAGAAAGACCGGAAAGAGCTTCCAGTTTTTCACGTTCTTGCATTTGTAATTTATCCAGTTCATCCTTTTTCTTGTCTATGATGACAATTTGAGCTTCTAGATTTTCTTTGATAGCTTCCGCTTCTGTACGTTTGCGTTGGACCTCTTCCTGTTTTTGGTTCAACATCAGTTCGCGTTGTTTTAGTTTATTTTCGGCCTGCTGAATCTTTTGGTTGCGTAAGGCGACTTCTTTTTCCAGATCAGCTTTTTTGTTCAGGAATTTTTCTTTTACTTCCAAAAGCTTGTTTTTTTTAATTACTTCAGCTTCCGTCTGTGCTTCTTTGATGATGATGTCATACTTAGATTTCAGGCCATATCTGAAAAGCATGTATGATAGGCCACCACCTACAGCGAAACACACAATTGCTATTATTACCGTTGTTATCATTGTTATTAATTTATATATAAATAAAAAACGCACAATCTATCTGTTAAGAACCCTTCTCTTGACAGTATAGCTGTGCGTGAATATCCTTATTAATTCTAAACTATTACTCTCTGTTACTGATCTGTTTTTCAAGTTCTTTGGTTAGCTCCTGTAATTTTTCCTGATAAGGCGCAGTATCATTCCTGTCTTTCATAGAAATATTTTCGAAAGCCAACTCCAGTGCAGCCATTGCCCAATGCCTTGCGGGGCTGAAATCGGGGTAATAACTACGGTATTTGTTTAGTTTATTGTCAATCTGTTTGGCAGCGTCCCTGTATAACTGTTCATCTTCACGACGAATGGTCATCGGGTATCGTTCGTTGTCAATCAGTAGATGTATCTTCATCATATCGTCCATAATACTATCGTTTTATTGTTCAACTTCTTCTATTCGTTTAATAAAGCGATGCATTTGTCGACTTCACGCACAAGCCTTGACAACCGTTGTTTTGTATCATTGATATCTTTATCATGAATACTGATTGTCCTGGCCATTTTCAAATTGGTATACATTACTTCTAATTCTTTCCGGCTATTCTCCAATCGTCTCACCTCCTCGTTTTTTTCAGTGAGAAGTTGCTTTAACTTTGCATTTTCATGTTTCAATTCATCATGCAAATACATAAAATGCCTCAGTTTTGCCTCGAAAGTATTTAATAGCTTTTTGTCTTCTTCAGTCATTTTATACCAAAATTGTACACAAATATAAAGGATTGGGAGCAAACACGAAAATATTTCGTCCTAAATTTATCGTTTATCGTTTAAAAAACTTTTTTAACGTCTTTATTAGCTGTTTTTCCCGTGCTATTCGAATATGATCTTTTTACTATTACATATATCTGTTGAGGATTGTTTACTGTTTTAATGTTTTATAGGATACTATGTGCCAGGTGGTACTGATTGCAATAATCAGGAACAGGATTCTTGCCCAAATGTAGGGTAGTATCCAGATGGCGCAATAGCTTAGGGTAATCCATATTAATGATACGGAAACGATCTTGGCATGTAAAGGTATTGCTTTATGCTCGCGGAAATTGCGGATGTAGCTTCCTAAATATTTTTGTTGGATGAGCCAATAATACAAGCGTGGTGAACTGCGGAAATACATGGCAGCTGTCAGTAATAAAAAGGGGGTGGTAGGCAGTAAAGGAAGAAATATGCCGATAATGCCTAATATGAGTGAGGTCGTTCCTACAATGGTATATAGTATTTTCATAGATGCAAATATAGACCAAAAAACAAAAAAATGCTGTGTCCTTTTTATATTATTCTTTTTTATGGTGTATCTTTGCGTCCTGTAGCACCGAGGTGACATTAGGTGTGAGTTCTTTCTTATTATAATTAAATGCTATGTATACAGTAATTAAACGAATGGAAATTTCAGCTTCCCATAGCTTGAAGCTGTCGTATAGAAGTAAATGTGAGAATTTGCACGGTCACAATTGGATTATTACCGTTTATTGTCGTTCCGAGGTTTTGAACGAGGATGGTATGGTGGTGGATTTTACGCATATCAAGGAAACGGTGATGGGGCGTTTGGATCATCAGAATTTGAATGAGGTTGTTTCTCTTAATCCTACAGCTGAAAATATTGCACGCTGGGTATGTGAGCAAATTCCCACTTGTTTCAAGGTTGAAGTCCGCGAGTCAGAAGGAAATACCGTTATCTATGAGAAGGATTAATGAAATATTTTATAGTTTACAGGGGGAGGGATATCATACTGGGATACCTGCCGTTTTTGTACGTTTTTCCGGGTGCAATTTGAGATGTCCTTTTTGTGATACTCAGCATGAAGAGGGGACATTGATGAGTGATGAGGATATTGCAATGGAAGTGGCAAAATATTCGACTCAAGTAGTAATACTGACTGGTGGTGAGCCAGGATTGTGGATTGATGAAAAATTAGTTGATGCATTGCATCATGAAAGGAAGTATGTTTGTATTGAGACAAACGGCACTTGTCGGTTGCCTGAAAATATAGATTGGGTTACTTGTTCCCCTAAAGAAGGGGCGAAAATAAATCTAGATCGTATAGATGAGGTGAAAGTGGTTTATGTGGGGCAGGATGTTTCTGCTTATTTGGATTTGTCTGCTAGTCATTATTTTTTGCAACCTTGTTCTTGTGCTAATACGGAAGAAGTGATTGCTTACATTTTGCAACATCCTGAGTGGCGGTTGAGCTTACAAACTCATAAACTTTTGCAAATTCCTTAAGAAAATAGAAGATATAAAAAAGATTATTCGATGGTTTGGCATTGAATAATCTTTTTTGCACGGGAGGAGAGGCTCGAACTCCCGACACCCGGTTTTGGAGACCGGTGCTCTACCAACTGAGCTACTCCCGTGTTTGCGGCTGCAAAGATAGTGTAATATTTGGAATATACAAACCTATTTATGAAAAAATATTGCCCATTATTCGTTTAATAGACCTAATTCATTGAACATGATCCGGTAAATTGCTGATTTTTTTTCAATGGGCAACGGGTAGGCACGGCTGGACGAAGGCATTCTGTATAATCGCATTATCCGGTCTTCGAATTCAAAAGGTTCGCTGGTTCCTACAACGGGTTCTTTCACCTTTATTTGTTCACGAATAATATCCGTTGCTTTTTGTCCTGTGGTTACAATAGCCTTGCACATTGGAATCTGCTTCAGTAGCAAACTGATATCTGTCTGTTCTACAACTTCCAGAAATTTGTCTGAGGCATTGTCCTGTAAACGGCGAACAGCTGAAGCGGTATCATAAAGTGCGATACCTTTTTTATTTAAGAGATCAATAATACGTTCCTTGTCAAACACTTTTTTATCAGGATTCAGAAAGTGCTCTTTGTTTTGGAAAAATATTATTCCAAAAATACGCCACATATCATTTTGCAGATTGGGATAAAAGAATTCCATGCTCCATCGTTTCTTTTGTGGGGGAAAACTACCTAACATCAGCAGTTTGGCGTTAGCCGGTAAAAAAGGCTCTAATGGATGTTCTTCTATATTTAATAAGGATTTCATAAAATCTTTAATGATTATTCTTTTGGCTTTGGTTCTTTTTTAGCCAGTAATACGATGTTATACACATATTCCGTCATCCAGTTTTCAGAATATCCTAAGGCTTGTTTGTATTTACGAATGGCAACACAGGTCTTGTGCACGCTTTCGTCTTTCCAGTCGGTCTTGGTCATGATATCATGAATTGTTTTCTCGGTCATGTTACGTAACATTTTTTTCATTACGCTGGGCATACGGAATTTCCATTGCATCAAATTACCTATCAGCATCATCAAGTCATTGCTGAATCCTTGGAACATAAAAAGATAAGTCTTGACATCATTTACATTCTTGCAATTCTTTTTTATAGAACCGTCAATTTCTTTAAAGAAATCATCACTTAAACCATAAAGTTCTACTAACATCTTTTTGCAGCGTGATTTCTCAGCAATTCCCAACTTGTTGTTTTGGGTCGGTATTTTGAGTGTACGTTTGAAAACTGCCATATCTGGCAAAAAATTAATATTTGTGATACCTATATTGCAGGCCATTACAGACTGATAATATACACGGATCAGTGTCATGAAGTCTTCCATACCACCTACGTGGCTTGTTTCTTCTCCTTCTGTCTGTTTTTTACCAAATAATTTTGAAAATATGCTCATTGTGTTCTTAAATTATATTGTTTTCCTGTCTGCAAAGATAGCGATAAAAACTGAAACATTTTTGATTAAAATCCTTTTGTTTTACTATTTATCATTTTTATTGAATGGTTGATGCCGGGGTTTTGTTTTATTGCTTTGTGTTACCAGCATTCCAAATCATTTTCAATGTCTTTCATTCTGTCTTTGGTGAAAACTGGATTTTTGACCCCGTTGCGTTTTTGAATTCGGTAGTCTTCCAATAGACGGAATGCATATTTCCCTAGTAAAGTAATGGCTATCAAGTTACAGATGGTCATAAATCCCATTGCCATATCGGCCAGGCTCCATGCCAGGTCCAGACAGGCTAATGCCCCAAACATAACCATCCCCCCCCACTGATATACGATAAATGGGGATAGCCCATTTCTGATGAGTTATGTAGCGTACATTGGCTTCACCGTAATAATAATTTCCCAAAATGCTGCTATAGGCGAAAAACAGAATTGCCACCGCTACATAAATAGTCCCAATGTTGCCTATTTCATTATTTAGTGCCATTTGAGTAAGTTTTATACCATTGACTTCTTTAGAGGCCCCTCCGCTGAAAAGAATGATGAAAGCAGTGCAGGTACATATGACAAGTGTATCGGTAAAGACTCCCAATGTCTGAATTAATCCTTGTTTTACAGGATGGGTAACATCGGCACTTGCCGCTACATTGGGTGCGGAACCCATACCGGTCTCATTGCTGAATAATCCACGTTTGATTCCTTGCATTAATGCTATGCCTATACCTCCGCTCAATGCCTGTTCCCAGCCAAAGGCATTCGCTATAATCAATTCAATAACTTCTGGCAAATGCTTTGCATTCACAATTACGATGAAAAGGGATAAAAAGATGTATCCCAATGCCATGACAGGAACAATAATGCTACTTACTTTGGCAATACGCTGAATACCTCCGAAGATGATAACTAATGTGAACGAGGTAAGTATCACTCCCATTAAGCTGGGAGGAATATTGAATGCTTCCTCGAAAGCAGCGCAAATGGTATTGCTTTGTACTGAATTAAAAGCAAATCCAAAAGTAAAGATAAGCAGAAAGGCAAACAAAACTCCCATCCATGGCTGTTTTAATCCTTTTTTCATGTAATAAGCTGGCCCGCCAACGAAAGAATTATGTCCGTGTACTTTATATAATTGGGCCAATGTGGACTCAATAAAAGCGCTGCTGGCACCCAAAAGAGCAATTACCCACATCCAGAAAACAGCACCCGGACCACCCAAAGTAATAGCGGTGGCAACTCCTGCTAAATTACCTGTTCCCACGCGACTAGCTATGGAAACGGCAAAAGCTTGAAAAGAGGAAATATGGTGTTCGCGACCTTCTGTCTTGCCGGTAGAATCACCTAATAGACGTACCATTTCTCTTATCATGCGGAATTGTACGAAATTTGTTTTAAAAGTAAACCAAAACGCACATCCTAACAGCATGATGATCAAAATGTAAGTCCAAAGCACATCATTCACTCTGCTGATTAATAGGGTCAGTATATCCATTTTACTTATTCCTTGTTTAATTTAAAATAGAACTTATGTCCATGGAAAACAAGTTCCACTAGACCAAAACGGATAAAGTCTGCTAATAGTTCACAAGTTGTCTTGTGGTTTAATCTGCAAAGTTTGCAACATTGATTTAATGAAAGTTTTTCTTTTTCTTTCAAGACATCCAGTAACCGTTGCTCTCTTTCGGTAAATGTTACAAGTGCTCCTTCAGGTTTCTTGCTGTGTTGCCACATCTTTAGATGGACGGGAGTGGCCAGTATGTTTTCGTCTTTGATGCGGATATAGGCCCATGGCTTATCCATTTCATCTAGGGCATATACAGGTTTAGAAACCGTTTCGTTAATACGTATTTCCAATACAGTCTTTCCTTCTACCTTGTAAGTCTGCGTTTCCAGTTCGACTTTGGGCTTGCAATACATGGTTGCTGCTGCTTCTATCATATATATTTCTTCGTCAGAGCGGACTCCTGCTATTTTGCCATTGTCCTTTACTCCTATTAATAGCCTGCCGCCCTCGGTATTGGCGAATGCGGAAAGGCTGCGGGCTATTTTGCGTGCGTCCGAAATCTCGAATTTAAAATCCTGATGACAGTGTTCTCCCTCCGAGACAAGCTGTCGTATGTATTGTGTATCCGTTAATGCTTTCATTTCAATTGCAAAAATAGGAAAAATGAAACATATTGTGGGTATCGAATGATAAAAAAGCCGATATTAGTTTGTCTGTTATCAAGCTTTTTGCTTCATTTGCAGTGGAATAAAAATAATTAGCCTTTAAAATCTATGGGAATAAGAAAAAAATGTTTGATCATTACATTATTATGCTTTTCTAGTCTAATGTATGCAAGTGAATTCATGTTTAAACATTTGGAGGTGAAAGATGGTCTGTCAAACAATCAAGTTCTTGATATCTTTAAAGATTCCGAAGGTTTTATGTGGTTTGCCACAGCTTCTGGGTTGAATCGGTATGACGGGTGTCAGATGACTTTGTTTCGTAGTTATAATGCCGATCCGGCTTCTTTACCTGATAATTATATCAAAAGCATACAAGAAGATTATAAAGGAAACTTATGGATTCTTACCGGTGTGGGTTATGCCATTTACAACTCGGAATCAGAAACATTTAATAGGGAGGTGCATGCATGGCTATGTGAAGTCGGTATTGACGGAACTCCTGCATTAGTATATATAGACCATAATAAAAATATGTGGTTTTATATAAAAGGAAAAGGCTGTTATTTGTACATTCCGGAATCTCAATTACTATATCCGCTTTTGTTTGATACTCATCAGTTGCCAGAAGGTGATATTACGGACATTGTAGAATGTAGAGAGGGAATCTTGTTGGTATATAATACCGGGAGGCTTGTTTGTCTGGATACTCGGACAAATAAGATTAAATGGCAGCAGGATGATTTAGCTAGGGAGTTGGGAACTGACAAGCAGGGAATTTTCACTCTGTTTGTAGATCGTGATAATGATATATGGATGTATAGTCCATTTGGAATATGGGTTTATAGTCCGGAGCAGAAGAAGTGGCTGTCTTGGCTGGCAAATATTATCAAGCGTCGGTCTCATAACATGGTCCGTGCTGTATCACAGGATAAGCAGGGGCGTATATGGATAGGAACAGATCAGGATGGCATTGATATATTAGATAAGAAGACAGGGGAAGTGAGGCAGTTGCGGAACAAGGCAGGTGATGAACGTAGCTTGCAAAATAATACAGTAATGGTTCTATACGAGGATTCCAGTGAAACTATGTGGGTGGGGACTTATAAAAAAGGAATTTCCTATTTTAATGAGTGTGCTTTTAAATTTGGTGCAGAGTATATGGGAGATATTAGTTGCATTGAAGAAGACAAAGAGGGCTATGTGTGGCTGGGTATCAACGATGTCGGTATCATATATTGGAATTCCGTGACTGGCAATCGGGCTGCTTTTCCACAGAAAGGTACGGATAAACTCATTACTGATGCCATTGTTTGCATTTTGAAAGCTAGTGATGGGAAACTTTGGATTGGTACTTTGGGGGGAGGCCTGATTTGTTATGATAACGGTCGTATTATTCATTATAAAAAAAACATACTGGAACGGCAAAATTCTTTGGCTCATAATAATGTATTGGCTTTGGCTGAAGATAAGCAGGGGATTATATGGATAGGTACATTGGGTGGGGGAGTGCAGAGTTTGAATCCCAAGACGGGTTTGTTCACCACTTATAATACAACTTCGGCCGGCTTGATATCCGATTATGTTTCCTCTTTGTGTATGGGAAAAGAGGGCTCTTTGTGGATTGGCACCGTTCAGGGACTTTCGGAATTGGATATTGAAACTAAAAAAGTGGTTAATCTGGAAGGTACTAAATCTGGTAAGGAATATTTTTCTGATCAGAATATAAGTCAGGTGTATGAGGATAGCCGTGGATTGATATGGATTGGTACATGTGAGGGGCTGAATGTTTATAATCCCAAAACGGATGAACTGATTATATTAGGAGTGGAGCAAGGAGTTTCCAGCCCTATCATTTCTGGAATAGTAGAAGATGGTAATGAAAATATATGGGTGACTACAGCACGTGGAATAACTAATGTTATACCGGCAGTAGATTTAAAAACAGGGCGCTATATTTTTCATAGTTGTGTTTATGATGATAAAGATGGTTTGCAAAATAGTGGGTTCAACCTGCGTTCCATTAAAAAATTGTCTTCTGGAGAAATTTTTATGGGAGGGCTGTATGGCATTAACCGTTTCCGCCCGGATGATATAAAATACAATAAAAAATGTCCCAGCGTGATGTTTACCCGTTTGTTCTTGTTCAATGAAGAAGTAGGGGTGGGTGAGGAATATGAAGGTAGGGTGATTTTGGATAAGGCGTTGAACAAGGTAGATCAGATAAAATTGAGTTATGAGCAGAATATGTTCAGTGTACAATTTGCTTCTGATAACTATATTTTGCCGGAAAAAACAGAGTATGCTTATAGGCTGAAAGGTTTCAATGAGGATTGGATGACTACTACCTATGACAAAGTGACTTATACTAATCTAGCCCCCGGAACTTATATGCTGAAAGTGAAAGCAGTCAACAGTGACGGATATGGTGGAGATGAAGAAGCTTCATTGAAAATTGTTATCTATCCTCCTTTTTGGCGTTCCGTTTGGGCATATATTGTTTATAGCCTTTTGGTGGTTGCTGTATTGGTATTGGGATGCTATTGGGTTCTGCGTGGAGAACGGAATAAATTTAAGATACAGCAAATAAAGCAAGAAATAGAGAGGAATCAGGAGAAGGCAGATATGAATTTGAAGTTTTTCACTCATGTCAGCCATGAACTACGTACTCCGCTCACTCTTATTATCTCACCGTTGGAAACGCTGATGAAGGAATATCAATCGGATGCTGTTCTGATGGATAAATTAAATATAGTGCAACGCAATGCGGTAAGGTTGTTGAATCTTGTAAATCAGTTGTTGGATTTTAGGAAAATTGATGTGAATGGATATTATTTAAGTTTGTCTGATGATGATATCATCTCTTATATTCATACGATTTGTGATTCTTTTATCTCTTTGTCTGAACAGAAAGATGTTTCTCTCACTTTTTATTCAGCTGTTTCCTCATTGAATATGTTGTTTGATGGGGATAAAATGAGGGAAGTGATGATGAGTCTGCTTTCCAATGCTTTTAAATTTACTTGCAGTGGTGGAAGAGTTGATGTGTCTGTCAGTTTAGTGGAAGGACAGGATTCTCGGGAAATGCTGGAAATCAGAGTGGCTGATACAGGGATCGGCATTAAAAAAGAAGACAGAGAACGCATTTTCGGACATTTTTATCAAGTGGATTATCCGGATATGAGCTTCTCAGGTGGCGGAGGTAGTCTGAGTATTGTACGTGATTTTGTCACGCTTCACGATGGCACGGTGAACGTAATGGATAATACCCCTGTCGGTTGTGTTTTTATTATCCATATTCCAGTAAAACGTTCTGGGGGTAAACCGATGAAGATAGAACAGGTGCAAGTTGTAGATAAGTCGGTAGAAGATATTTCCACACTTCAAGTTCCGGAGTCTTATGTGGCGTCTAATGTCGGGGAGGAATCGAAAGAAGAACTGAACCATATAATAACAATAGAAGGACTGGAGGAGGATATTCGAAGATTAGAATCTGGTAATACGGAAGAAATTGCAGAAGAAAAAAATATAGAAACAATCTCTGCCGTTGCTCCACAAAGAGCAACGGTGATTCAATTGGTTGAGGGTGAGAGTAATGAGATGATAACTCATATTATTCCACCGGAGGGGGTACAGGAAATGGTGACCGCTGTTCCTGAAGAAAAAAGTGAACTGGAGTTGAAAACGGTTTGGAATCATGCTTATATTGATCTCAAACCTAGTGGGACTGCCATAACTTCGATGGATGAAAAACTGATAAATCATGCTGTGAAATATGTAGAGGATAATATTGCACGCAGCGATTTGTCTGTAGAAGAGCTAAGCAAGGAATTAGGGATGAGCCGCGTTCATTTATATAAAAAGTTATTGGCTATTACCGGTAAGACCCCTATCGAGTTTATTCGTATAATTCGTTTAAAGCGGGCTGCCCAATTACTCCGTGGAAGTCAACAGAATATTTCAGAAATAGCCTATCAGGTGGGTTTTAATAATCCGAAATATTTCAGTCGATATTTTAAGGAAGAATTTGGTATACTACCTTCGGCTTTCCAATATAAACAAGGTAGATAGTTTTCAATATTTTATAGTGCCATTTAAGGTTTGTATCGGAGTTTCGTCAACAGACATACGTTCTGTAACAGATTTCATCTATGAGTAAAAACAATTCCATTTTATTATTGTTTTTATTAATAATAGTCATACATTAAAATCAATATAGAATGGAACATACAGTTATACATGACGAGAAAGTAGACCGTTTCGAAGTATTTGAATCGGGACAAATCGCCTATTTGCAATATGATGAAAAGAACGGAGTTTTGGATATCCTTCATACAATAGTTCCCCCACAGTTAGAGGGGCAGGGAATAGCTCAGGCTTTGACCGAGGCCGCTGTGAGATATGCTTCGGTCGTAGGGCTTAAAATACGTCCTACTTGTTCTTTTGCAAAAATGTTTTTTACCCGGCATACCCAATATAAAGACATGTTGGTGGAGTGAGAAATAAAATCAGACACGGATTGTATAAACACCGTGTCTGATTCGTTTTTAGCTCTCTTATCTTTATATATACCTTTAATCACATTGTTTGTGTGTCATAATATCCAATACTAGTTTATCGGTTTCATTCATGCCTTGTGAACCGATTCTGGTAAGGTTGCGGATGCTACGGTCCACATCATTATCAATGATACCTTCTACAGAAGATACGCATTTATGTTCCATCGCTAATATGGCTGAAAATACAGCGGTAGAGACACCGCTGCTTAATTTCAGAGCACAACTGGGTTTGGCTCCGTCACAAATCATACCCGTCAGGTTGGCGATCATATTCTGTACAGCAAAAGTGATTTGCTCATAAGTGCCTCCCATCAAATAAGTGATACCACAGCTAGAACCTGTTGCAGCTACTACACAACCGCATAGTGCAGACAGACGCCCCAAGCTTTGTTTGATGTAAATCACTGTTAGGTGACTGAGTGTCAGTGCGCGGATCAATTCTTCTTCTGATTTATGGTTATCTTCGGCATAGACTACTACCGGTAAGGTAGCTGTAATTCCTTGGTTCCCGCTTCCCGAATTGCTCATGACAGGAATCATGGCTCCCGCCATACGTGCATCGCAAGCTGCCGAGGTATAAGAAAGGATGTGGGTAAATGTATTACTTCCCAATATTTGTTCTTCACTTTTGCTACTTTTCAGAATTTTGCCTAATTCGTGACCGTAGTTTCCTTTGAAAGAACGTTCTGCTGCCGCTTTGTTCAAACGTTTGGTTTCAAGAATAAAACGAATTTCATCCAATGGTGTGGTGGTGGCAAAATCGTACACTTTTCGCAAGTTCAACTCCGGTTTTTTTGCATCCTCATTGCAGGCGGCGGTAGTTTGTTTGTTTAGTAAAACTTGGTTGTTAAAGGCCACATATATAAAATTGGTATGCCCGCAAGCAATAATGGCCGTTGCTTTATCACCGTCAGCTTCACAGATAATTTCGATATATAACTTTTCTTCTATATTCTCTTTCAGCCCGATAGAGATAGCTTGTGAGTCAATTAGTTTTTTACCCTCTGCTACGGCTTCAGGAGTGCTGTCTTTTAAGACTTCCAATTGATATTCGGATTTCCCGATTAATGCCCCTAAGGCGATAGCGATAGGTAGTCCAATCATTCCTGTCCCCGGGATGCCTACTCCCATGGCGTTCTTAAGAATATTGGCGCTGAGTAAAGCTTTAATCCTTTCAGGTCTTTTACCTAGTGTTTCTGTTGCTTTTGCTACACAAAGGGCTACGGCTATGGGTTCTGTGCACCCGATAGCCGGAACGACCTCGCGATTTATAAGGGCAATGATTTGCTCTCTTTCTGGTTTGGCGATCATAGTAGATAATTATTAAGGGGTCTTGCAAAAATCTTTTTGAAAGTGTATCAAAACTCGAATAAAACTATCATTTCGTTTGTCTTTTCCTTTTCGTTGATTTTCAGAATATTTTTCATTAAAGAATATTCTGAATGAATAGAATGATAGGTTTATTTAGTTTTGACACCCCTTCGACTTTTGACACACTTTGGTTATTTTTTATAGTTTTGTAATCCGGTCTGGAGGAAGTCAACATATTTATCTATATCCTCATCATATGAATATGATTTATTCAACGGTTTTCCTTCATTGTCAATCAATACATAGAAAGGTTGTGCGTTGGCACCGAATTTAGAACGTTGCAAGTAACTCCATTTATCACCGATCGTGCGTAGTGTACGTTCCTTACCGTTTTCCATCACTTTGATGTGTTCGGGCAACGGGGTTTTGTTATCAACGAACAATGTTATCAGTACATAGTCCTCAGTCATCAACTTGTTTACTTTCGGATCAGTCCATACAGCGGCTTCCATTTTACGGCAATTTACACATCCGTAACCTGTAAAGTCGAGCATTACCGGTTTTCCGGTACGTTTTGCATATTCCATACCGGCATCGTAGTCATCAAACTGCGCATGTACTTCATTGGTATATAAGTTGAAGTCTTGTGTATTCATGGGAGGAGCAAATGCGCTGACAGCTTTCAAAGGAGCACCCCATAAGCCCGGTACCATATATACAGCAAATGCAAGTGAGATAAGAGCCATAAAAAAACGGGCAACACCTACTTTATCATCATCATCATCGTGAGGGAATTTGATCTTACCCAACAGATAGAAGCCTAGCAAAGCGAAAATCACAATCCATAAAGCAAGGAATGTCTCACGGTCTAGAATCCCCCATCCATAAGCCAAGTCAGCAACCGACAGGAATTTCAAAGCAAACGCAAGTTCGAGGAAGCCTAATACGACTTTAATTACATTCATCCAGCCACCTGATTTAGGCATGGATTTCAACCAGGATGGGAACATGGCAAACAGAGTGAACGGTAATGCCAGTGCAATGGCGAAACCTAACATACCGATGGCAGGGGCAATCACACTACCTGTGGTGGAAACTTCTACTAACAAAAAGCCGATGATAGGGCCTGTACATGAGAATGAAACCAAAGATAGGGTGAATGCCATCAAGAAGATACTTAACAAACCACTGGTCTGTTCCGCTTTACTGTCTACTGCGTTGCTCCATTTTGAAGGAAGAGTAAGTTCGAATGCTCCAAAGAAAGAGGCTGCGAATACAATTAGCATCAAGCAGAAGAATATGTTAAAAATAGCATTTGTGGAAAGTGCATTCAAGGCACTGGCACCGAATATTAAGGTTATGGCAAGACCTAATAATACATAGATCACTACAATAGAAGCACCATATGTCCATGCATCACGGATTCCTTTCTTTTTGTCTTTGCTACGTTTTAAAAAGAAACTTACCGTCATTGGGATGATAGGCCATACACAGGGCGTAAATAAGGCTAGTAATCCACCGATAAATCCGGCAAAGAAGATGTAAATCCATGAACGGTCTTGTTGTGATGTCGTTTCGCCAAATGCGTTCAACTCTTGGATAACCGGAGTCCAGTAATCTTGGACAGCAGTGTCATTGCCGATCAGGGCGGCAGTTGTAGCACTATCTGTTGCGGTAGTTGCAGTAGCTGTTTCCGCTACAGGAACTTCCGTTATGGCTGTTTCTGTTTTTGCGGGTTCAGTAGTCTTGCTTGTAGTAGCAGCGGCAACTCCTTTTCCGGAGAAAGAGAAAGAAACTTCAGTAGGAGGCAGACAGTTTTCATCGTTGCAGGCACCGAATTCCATATAACCTTCTATCATATAGGTAGCGCCAGTTATTTTTAGTTTCTGAATGAAAATGGCAGTGTTCTCAAAGTAACGTAATTTCATTTCAAACACCTTGTCGAAGTTTTCAATTTCTTTACCTTGTGGAGTGAGCTTCCCTACTAATTCTACTCCTTCTATCTTGTCTACGTTGAAAGTAGCGGAGATAGGACCTCCCGAAGGAAGGTCCGTGGAATAAACGTGCCATCCGGCGTCAATCTTACCAGTGAATACTATTTGTGCTTCCGTATCGGAAATCGTCTTTAACTCGGTTTTGAATTGTACCGGATCTTGAATCTGGGCAACTGCCGGAAGCAATGCCATAACGATTAAGAGGCAACTTAAAAAAAACTTCTTTTTCATTACGTATTATTTAAATTTTGATTAATGTTCATACCGCAAAGTAAGGGATAATATCTTAGATATGTCTCTCTATACCTATATAAATATCGGCAATTGCTGTTTTCAGAATAAAAAATAGAGCAAAAAGATAATCTATTGCTCTTTTTGGAGTTCCATAACTTTGTTTCTATATTGGGAGGGGGTCATTCCCACAGAGGATTGGAAAAGGTTATAAAAGGTGGAAATGGAGTTAAATCCCAACTCTGCAGAAATGGCTTTCATCGGAGTTTCGTTATTGGGGTCAGATAATAGGCGGATAGCTTCTTCAATACGGAAACGATTTACATAATGAGTGAAGGATAATTTGGATTGCTCATTGATGATACGTGATAAATAAGTACGGTTAGTTCCTAGTATTTCCGCTACTTTGTCTTTTGTTATAAAATTGTCTTTGTAAATTTTTTCTTCTCTCATAATACGCTCTAATGTACGGAAAAGTTCTAAACTTTTCTCATCGGTGAGTGAGGAGGAAGCATACTTTTCGGAAGTAGAAACCATGGAGGGGGCATTGGTCTCCAATTCTTTTATACGGCGATTCAGTTCCGTTTCTCTTTTGATTGCTTCTTGATTTTGCTTGACAATACTTAAATAAAGTTTGTTTTTACGGCGGTAGAGGTAATAAAGCAACCCTAAAACAATTACAGTGATAATAAGAATAAATGTTTGTTGCTGTATACGCTGTTCTTTCTGCATTACATCTAGTTTGCTTTGTTTTATTAAATTTTCCTGCCGCTCAGAGTCATATTTGAATCGCATTTCGCTTAAATCTCTTTCTTTGTCCTTGTTGAAAAGGCTGTCGTTTTCCAAACGGAATATTTTATAATACTTCAGTGCGTCATGATATTGGTGCAATTGCTCATAGCAGGTGGACAGATTTTCGTATAGTTCATTGCGATGGATGGCGTTGACGCGTGCATAAGAAATAGCTATTCCTTGTTTTAACAATAAAATAGCTTCTGGTTGTTTGTTTTGCTGCATTAGTATACGTGCATATCCCAAATGGGCATAGACAATAGAGGAAGTTTGTGCCGCCTGTTTATCCTTCATGGCTTTTTTGTAATATTCCAAAGCCTGAGCATATTCACCCATATCATATAATATATTGCCAAAGAGATTATAGGTATGGGCTTGGTCGTAGAAATCATTTTCCAGCATCAATGTTTCGGCTTCATGGATATATTTCATTGCTTCCTCATTCTGTTTCATTAAAAAATACATATAGGCAGAATTTACTGCACCGGAATAAATGATGTATGGATTACGCATACTGTGTCCTAATTCATAACATTCTAATGCGTATTTGATGCCGGCTGTATCTTTTTTGAGGTAATAGATATTTGCTAAATTGCCTAAAAGCAAAGCGTATTGTTGTTGGAAATTATTTTGTTGTGCCAATTGGATACCTTTATAAAGCCATCGTATGGCACGGTAATAATCGGTTTCAATATTTGCTGAATAGAGTCCGAGACTACCATAGACGGAACAAAGGGTGGAGTCATTATTCAGTTTGGTTGCTAATTCAAGAGAAAGATTCAAGTTTTTTTTGGCTATTTTTTCCCGTCCGCTCATCATTTGCGCTTGTGCTTGGTAGATATATGAATAGAGTTGGAGTAGAGGATTTTTAGTCTTGTCCGCTACGTTTTTCATAATCTCAGCGTAAGTGATGGTTTTGGAATAATCTCCTTTATTTAAATAGTATTGGCATAGAAATTTTAAGGCATCCCCGTTATCAGGTTCTTTCCTAATGATTTCCAACTGTTTCTCAAGGATGACGGGGCGCTTTTGTGCATGTACACAAAAGGATATCCCCAAAAGTAACAGTAAGAAAAGACATTTTAGTTTCATATGCTTTTTTCGATTGAGAGTGCAAATATAATAAAACCTTTAATTTTTCTTGTTCAAAAGTCTTGCATATTTAAAATAAAGTCGTACCTTTGCAACGCTTTCAACAAAAGCACTTCTGAAAGGAAGTTTGGGAGAGGTGGCAGAGTGGTCGATTGCGGCGGTCTTGAAAACCGTTGTACTGCGAGGTACCCGGGGTTCGAATCCCTGTCTCTCCGCATTGTGATGAGAATCAGTTTATCATGTACACTATAGATAAACTGATTCTCTTTTTTATAGCTGATAATCTTGGAGTTAGCCTGCTCCAAGTCCTGTAAACCCCTGTACACTTTGGGGTAGGAAAGCAGTGTGATGGCTGAAGTCAGTTTAAGATGTACATCGTTTGTGATAAGCAAAGCGTGCATTAATAACTGATAAAAAGCAATGTTATGATCACGATTAATTATCAGACATTCGGAAACAAAGGTTTCCAGCTTAGATTAAGGCTCTACCAAAGTGGTGAGACCAAATTTATCAATGTGACGAAGCTCCTGAAAGGCGCCATCCAAAAACGTCACTGGAACCAGAGAAAGCAACTTTTTATTCCAAGCTGTCCTTTTAGTGATGAAAATAATGCAATGCTTGTCCAATTCCGGCAAAAGTATGATGAAATGGCAATCAACTGGACCGGAAGTGTGTTCGGCATGATTGCGGCTATGGACGCTACTCCAGCCCCATCAGAAGCCATGACGGTTGCCGGATTCATTCAGGTGATAATTGGCAGACTGAATGAAAAACGACATGCGGATGGTACTGTTAAGGGGAGTTTTGAAGGGTATGAGAAACTGGAAAGACGCATTAAAGAGTTCTGCAAGTATAAAAAAATCAAGTATTCAAAGCTGCTTATTTCAGAACTTACCGCTACCACCGTTAATAATTTATTGGAGTGGGTCGAGAAAGTCCGCAAGGGCAATGGACGCGTATATATTTCCAAGATGCTTCATGCCATGATAACGAAAGCGGACCAGGACGGGTATTTAAACGCAGATGATTTCAAAAAATGCAACTGGGTACAGAAATCGAAGGGTAGTTCTCAGAAAAGTAATACACTTACGGAAGAACAATGCAAGAAGTTTTCTCAGCTTAATCTTGACGAAATTTCGTGTTCTCCATTAAATGAATTGTATCGGGATTTTTGCCTGTTTATTCTTTATACGGGGCAATCAGCTTGTGATGCCATATCCCTTAAATATTCTGACATTAAGAAGATTGGAGGGGTCAGTCATTTCGTATTTAAACGAAGAAAAATAGCTGATAAACAAATCGTACCTTGCACTGTTCCAATCAATGAAGAACTGGATAGAATCATGCTCCGGTGGCGCCATTTAGCTAAGGACGGATATATTTTTCCTATCCGCAATAAAGAAAAGTTGCGGACACAAGGGACTAATAATGGTGACATTAAACACTTTATAGGAAAGGTAAACTACTGGTTAAAAAAAGTAGGCAAAGCTCTCGGGTGTACTTTTCCGTTACATACATATACGTTTAGACATACCGCAATAACTCATTATATAAGTAAGGGTGTGCCGGTCATATATGTGGCGAATATGATGGGAACAAGTGTAGATAACTGTGAAAAGATTTATTATAATAATCAAGGTGACACGTCCAGCCGAAACAAGGTATTGGCTGCAATGAAGTTTTGATTGATAAAAATCACCATAATGAAAAAATGTATTTTTTGTTTTCTGCTTTTATTTAATTTGTATATTTGCAGTCCTATTTTGGTTGGAAGGAGGAGTGTGTTTTATCTCCGTGCATTTGTTAGGGTGCCCAATGCCCACTTTCTTCCAGTTAGTATTGGGCTGGATTAGCGTGTCTAACTTCATAAAAACCTTTGCAGATATGGAAACATTAAAGAAGCTTTTGATTCGGTGGGTATGTGGCGTGCTGGGCATAAGTACTCAACAAAAGAAGCAAGAGATAGACACATTCTGAAATTCAATAGCCACCACGGGGGTTCGACTCCCCCTATGCCCACAATATTGAAAGGGTGCCCAATGGGGTACCCTTATTTTTTACGTTAATATGATATAATTATCCTATTTCAATTTCACTAAGAATCTCTTAAAGGGAAAATTGATATTTATATTCATACCCTGTTTATGACACTCATCTTGTAATTTTAATGATTCTTCCACTTTTTCATTCCAAGACTTAATCGCGTTATACGCATCATCCATATTCCGTATCTGGTCAGGTAATTTCTCGACATTGATTTTTCTGTTTAAATAATCAACTATCAAACATATATCTGAAAAATATCTTTCAAGTAATCTTTGACGTTCTACTAATAATTGTATGTATTTATCCATAAACATTATTCATTGTGTTTTAAATCGTATTGTTCTTGAATGTTATACGCAGCGCGTGCTAATCGAAGTGAAAATTGATATACAGGTTCTCTTTTGGGGTCTGTCGTATCTAAATCTTGTAGCACAAAAACTTGATATCCGGTACCAATGTTTTTAAATAGGCGAAAAGGTATTTGCTCAACACATAAGTCTATTGAACAATGACTATCATTTCTCCCATAAATTAAATCCATAAATAGCTTGTTATTCTTCAAAAATAATTCGATTTGACTAATGTTGGTATCTAATTTCATAATTGTTCATTTTATAGTTTATATTATCAGGGCATAAAATTATAAAATAAACATCATATTGAAACATATAACAACCAATTTTCAACTTTTATCAATCGTAATCGCAATATTCAATTTAGGTGCTAACAACAGTCCAAGCAATGACCACATATTTTTTGTTACCATAAGCTAAACCCTATCGGTTTCTTGATATTGGTATATAATATTTTATTTTTTATCATATCTAATAAACTTTATATTGAGTTTTAAAACAGTCCTTTTCTTACTTTTCTCATACATTCCTCACGTCCCCAGCATTCAATAAATGTATTCGGATTATTAGGGTTCAAAAATGTTTTAAAGGCACGTTTGAAATGCTTCATTTGTGTATAAGCGTTTTCATCTAAATTTGACCATATATCTATATATACAGAATCAAAAACACCTTTTAATTGACTTCTTACTTTTTGATAATCAAATACATCATAGTTGAATACTGATATTTTATCATGCACTGGAAGATCTTGCTTGACCATTTTCCACAAATTGATAAGATTGATATTCTTTTCCCATATTGAGATATGTTTTATTTCACCATTCTCTATCTTAGGTATTAAGTTTTTCGTTAGTACCCCGATTCCCAATCCTCCTATCAGAACATTCCCGTGAGCCTTATCTACAAACTTTTGGTTGGTATTCATTTCGTATGGCGTATCAGACATTACTAACTCGCCAGCTATGATTAGCTTAACGTATTTGCCAGGTGATATGAAACTAATAGGGTTTGAACAATGTCGTAAATTAAACCACCTTGCATCAGTATTTGTAACTTCAAATAATTTTATGGTTACATCGTTCATTGATAATTCATCATTATTACCAAAATGACTTATCGCTTTTTTCCATTCTTTATATACTCCATCCATTGTTATTGTTTTAAGATAAATACATATATCCTTTAGTAACTTTTAGTGCATCCTCCTCTGTATCAAACATTAATGTTGATTTATGCTCCTGGCCATAACAGATAGATTTAACTCTTATCCACCATTTGTAATTGCCACTTCCATAATCATCGTAATAAGGCTTTCCGATGACTTCTGTAACATAATTTTCCAGTAAATTCATTTAATCCAAATCATTAAAATCTTCTATGTCATATTCCCAATCCATTGCATCCGCTTCATGTATATGGTCTGATAACCATTCGGAAGCAGTCTGTTCTTTATTATTAAAACTATCAGGGTCAACTTTTCCACCTTTATCGTAACAATTGGATAATGCTTCGTAAACCTCATCAGATACTTGTACATCGCTCAATCCTACTGTGTATGTTACTTTTACCGTTAAATCTTTAATCGTTTTCATAATCTATTTGAGTATTGGTTTGTCTAATGTGATATTAGGAGGAAGAGAACTGATTTTATTAGCAATTTTGCGGTTCCATTCTTGTTCTACATTTGATATAGCTTCCATTATTTTGCCGAAAAGAACGACTGGAATTTCATCGCAACAAGGGTCTATGAAAGAGATACGCCCTTTTTCATCCATTTTATACCGTATTAAAAGCTGTTTACGGTCATCTTGTTTTTTCTTTCTATTCATTTTTATGTTAGTTATTAATTATTACCAGTCCCCACCATCATTCGGTATTTCATTGATAGTCGTTATACTATTGTCAGAATTAACACCACCAGTCGGTGAAAATTCTGGAGTAGGATTACTATCAGTGTTCCCACACATCATTACATTTAAGGATCCACTTGCAGAATAAAGCCAAAGCCGCTTACCATCCCTTTTCCACTTCTTAGCAAGTCGTTTCAGAGAATCAATTAGCTTGCATTCTTCAGGAGTGCATTCAATCCCGGCTCTTGTTTGATATTTATTCATTCTTGTTTATTGTTTGCTAATTCCCTTATATCATATTTCTGTCTGCCGAAATAAAATCCAAAACACAACCATTCAATTTCAAATTCATGGCTATGCAAATTGATATTCATTGCCGGAAGTAATGCCCAGAAACGGACATCAAAATCAATATCTACTTTAAAGGTTCTTCTATTCATTATTTTACCAGTTAATTATTCGTTTATACTTGGAACTTGACCAACTTTCATATAGTAGTCTATATTTTCATGTAGAGAGGCTTCTTTTCCATTTATCAGATCAACTACACAATTCCATGAACGCATTATGTTTCGATCTAAACATGATTTTCTTTTAGAAGAATCTAATGCGTTTGCCACCATCCGAAGAGTATTGGCTATTTCTTTTAATTCCCAAAGAGGAACATTTATCATTTTCGATTTGCTCATCACTGCTTTTTATTAAATTATTTTATAAATACACTCAATCAACAATAGGAAAAAAGTGATAACAGAAAGAGATTGCCAGAATCTAATTTTCTTTTTATTTTTTTCTTTTGACTGTTTGTAAATTTTGTCGAATAGTTTTTGACAATCATCTTTATAATGCTCAAATTTCTTTTCAACATAACCTGTAATGTCATCAACAATGGCACACTTAATCTTTTCTGGAACAGACATAGGATATCCCCTTTCACCATAATTAAGTTCTGATATAACATGTCTTCCTCTTAGTTCTTCCACCCCTCTTATTTTGAATTCCAGTTTAATATGATTCATGCCATTTGATAGATAACTCCTGAATTTCTTCTCAGCAAGTGTTTCTATTTTTTCGGCATTCATTTTTGCCATACGTTCTATTTCAAGAAAATATTTTTCATCTACGACATAAGCAGATGAATCAAATTTATATCTAAACTTTATTTTGTTCATTTTCTTTTGAGTTTGAATTAAACTTTTAATTCGCAAACCCTAATAGCTTACTGAACTTATCCAGCGTTTCAAATAGCTTATCTTCATTCACTTCATTCAACTCTTTGCGAAGACAACATTCTCCATCAGAGCAATCATAAAAATGTTCTCTAACTTCCTTTAGAAAATTACAGCACTCCTTACGCAAAGCCATTGCTTTTTCCTGAATAACATAAGCATCTTTGATTTCTTGTTCCATGCTTGGAAGCAATAACCGAATAAGTTCGTAATACTCTTCCTTGTACAGGTGAATTGAAACACTGTCTGATATATCTATATCTATACTTCGGCTTGATAAATCGTTATTTCTAATCTTCATTATCATTTTATTCCTTTCTGTTATAATCTATTAAAATGGTTTCGTATTCCAATAGTTAAGCCAATTCCCAAAACAATCACATCGGTTCCCAGTATTTTTCTTACGGACAAAAGCGAGATTGTTTCTATCAACCAATGGTTTATTGTAAGGGTATTGTTTAACTCTGATTTTATAGGCTCGTAGCGCAAGTCTATGGTTCTTCATTCTATTCTTGATAAACACTTTCTATCTTGCATTACATAAATATTCTTTGCTAAAATACCCTTTTGCAATAAGCCACTTAATCATAGACACGCAACTGTCAAAAGGGCTGTTCTCGACAGGAGTACCAGAAAAACAATCTACGGTATATCTACATACGGAGAAGTTATATCCATCCTTGTACTTAATCAGTTCTGGATGGTGAAGAACATTTGGTTTATCGCAAGGAATCTCATAAGGAAGCAGTTCAAGTAACCGGACCAAGCTCCATGCTGGGATATCATTGTTATCTATGTCTTCCTGTGATGGCGGACACAATTGTAGTTCCCACTCCAACGAATCAGTTTTTGATTTTGTGTAGCGATATACTAAATCTGCTGTTTCAGGCTTTACGCCTAATTCTATTAGTTGTTGTGACTGCTCTATACTTGTCGCAACTTGTGTGATAAACTGTCCCATACTATTATTGTTTTTTTTGATTACTATTCTTTTATGTACTTTTACACATTGAACAAAATCTAAACCTTTTGCAATCCACAGCATTCCTGTGATATCTATCTGCGCATGCAGCAAAGAAAGTGCAGTTATGACAATCTCTTTTAAATTTTTTCTTTTTCTTTACTTTAGGATATTTCATTTCTGTTCTGTTTTTAATTTCTTATTCATTTCTTTTTCCGCTGCTTTAGCACCTTTTTTGAAACCTTCTACAAAACTGTCAAAGCAAATTTTGCTTATTTCTGGAGTGCATCTTCTCAAAAACGGACAAATAGAGCATCTTTGGCTAAGTCCGGCTGATTTCTTTGCTATTTTAGTTACGTTTTTCATTGGTTATTCTATTTGATTTGAATTAATAGGCAGTTTTATGAAGCACATCCACATGGTTTTTCCATGTCTTCCTGTAGTATGACCAAATAGCGGTTGCCGCTCGATGGCATTCAGTACTTCTCTAACTGCTATCTGTTCTTCGTTCCACTTAAAAATTAGAACCCCATAATCTTCTAAAACACGAAAACATTCATCAACACCTTTCTTTAATATCCTTGGCCAATCTTTGGGCAATTTCCCATATTTTTTGGCTAACCAGCTTTCTTTGCCAACATTTAAAAGATGAGGGGGATCGAATACTACCATCTTGAATGATTTGTCCGGGAATAGCATATTGGTAAAATCTGATATGATATCTGGATGAATTTGAAGTTTACGTCCATCACACAGAACACATTCTTCTTTTCGTATATCGGCAAATAAAGTTAGAGGATTATGCTTGTCAAACCAAAACATCCGGCTTCCACAGCAAGCATCCAATATGATTTTCTTATCCATCATTGTTTATTTAAATTCGTGAACAAAGACGTATGGTTTTTCACTTCCATACATCTTTGACAAACGTATTTTGTTTATCTGTTTTAAAGAACAATTTCCCAATCTTCAGCAAACACATCGCTGATAGACGGATTCCATGAGTCTGCACGTCCGGTGTTTTCGTTGTAGATAAGACACTGGTTCGTGTAATCTATATAGCCATTACTCTTCATAATTAAGTCTTTTGCAGACTGTGGAAGAGATTGCATGCCAGGTATTGTCTTTTCTGTGATAAGGGCTGGGACCTGTTTAATTACCCATACCCCTTTATTATACCAATCCTCTCTACGAATAGCAAGACCAAACTTCAATGCCTCAATAGCGATACCGAAAGACATTCTTGGAAGTGATGTAATGTCATTTTCATTTTTGGCGATGCCAATTCTCTGTTTAAGGATTGCTCCGTACCGTTCCATAAGTTTACGTTGCAGCCAAAGTAAGAATGCAGGATAATCATCTTTGATTGTTTCACGGAATTTTTCAGAATCTACAAAAACAGCGCACTTCTCGAACTTTTCCATCAAATCAGAATGTTCGATGTGCAAACGGTCAAGGAATGTATCAGCTACTTTATATGATTTCTTAAATTCATCTTCTGGTACCCACCCCTCAAATCCATCTTCATATACAACGTGATAACCGTTAAGGTCTCCTTCTCCATTTTCTACCATTTCACCATACTGAGATTGCTTTGTAAGATGATAGAATTCATTAACAGTCATAGGTTCTGCTTCAATCTGTTTTGTTCCAATATACTTTTTCATATTACGATTAATTAAAAATGTTATTTACTATGTTTTAATCTTGTGATAGCATCTTTTTTAGAATACGCCATCACTTTCTTTCCTTTAACTGTAAACTCTCGTAATTCACGATGTTGGGTTTTAGGTTTATAGTTAGGATTAAATTTCATACCACGACTGGGATTTTTATCCATATACACGTTATTTCCCGAAGCAGCCAAACTCATCATCATGGCTGTCTCAAGCATTATTTGTTTTAATCTGCTCATAAGTTAAATCTTTGTTAGTGTTGAGAAATCTTCCAACTCCTCTTTAGCAATAGCTTTGATAAGTCGGATGTCATTCTTGCTAAATTCAAATGTCGGAATGTATTTTAATACCGGATAATACAATGTGCCACAGTCTGTTTCTTCTACTTCCATATCAACTGTAGCGTTTGCCAGTGTCTCAAGTAAAGATACGAGCAATGCTTTGATTTCTTCTGTTTTACTCATTGATTAATTTCATTTTAAGTTCTACTCTCTGAGGGCCGTCCTCCCATGTTACATCAGGAAAATCATCAGGATTAAGGTTCACCAAACATTGACTCCATTCCCCAAACCATTTGAATCTTACAGGCTTTTTATCAAATAATCTAAGTGTACCTCGCTTATCTCTGGCAACCCAAGCATAGTATGTTCTACTTGTTTTTTCCATTGCTTTGTTCTTTTAAATATTCTTTATTAAAATGCCTATTCTGAATAAGCCAATCTATCATAGAAACACAACATTCTATTGGTGTTTCCTCTATGTGTGTTCCAACTAAACAATCTGCTGTATATCTTCTTATTGATAAATTATATCCTGAGCTATGTTTAATCAATTCTGGATGGTGAGATTTAAATCCAGGTTTAGGATCTGGAATCTCGTTTGGCATCATTTCTAATAACCGTGACAGGCTCCATGCTGGTATAATGTCCCGATTCATACGTGCAGAGAACCAATTGCCAGCATTTATATCCCTTGTCAGAGCATGAATGTAGTATTCACCAGCTTCAGGTAATGATGATTTTTCCAGATACATATCCGCAGTTTTCGGTTGTAATCCTAATGAAAGAAGCCTTTGGGATTGCTCTTTTGTTGTACATATATTGCTTTTGAAACTCATTGCTTGTTTTCTCATTTTTCTTTAATTTGATCTAATAATATTTGTTTTCTATTTTCAATGAAGTTAGAAAAGTCTTCAATTGAAAAATCATTATTATTGTTGTTTCGATTTCCTAATGTATTTATATCAACTCCGAATGATACTCTTTTTATAGTTCCTTTTTCGGCATAATATTTGTCAGAAACATCATCTACATTTAAATATCCACTATCTTTCATATATGTTAATCGACTTTCTGCAAAAACAGAAAGTGAGATTAATATATTTACAAAATCTTCTATTGTCATACTAAATCTCTTTTCTCTTTAATCTAATATCTGAATTTAGTGCAGTGAATAACTGCAAGTTCTTTATGAACTCTACCATCACCATCCAACTCCTGCTTACCTATATCTCTGTCAAACCATTCAATAAAATCAATAGGGTCTAAACCATCATTGAAAGCAATATTATAAATGTTTATTCCTTTATCGTTATCCAATGTAACATTATAGCAATAATGGTACTTGTTGTCATCACCATACCACTCTGCTCTGTAAAATGATACTTTCTGAATGCCGACACCGTGTTTCGCAGTCAGCCTTGTTATTTCTTCCTGTGAGCTTCTGTATGGTTTTCCCGTCCATTGTCTGACAGATAGGATCGCTTCGCCTCTCAGGACCTCTTTTATTCGTTTTTCCCATAATAGATAGTTTGTACATATAATGTGTACTTTCCTCTTTGATAAAAATGAGGACTTAAAATCAGTTGGTTTTCCAGCATTTCTGTGATTTTTAGGGAAAAATTTTGATAAAATTATTACATAAGTTTTCATTCATTTCTTTTCCTTTTTAATAAATGATTGATATGATTTGCAATAACGAGGTGTTTTTCTTGCTGTGATACGCTTTTGTAAAGCCTTACAATACATTTGACAGTTGGAGCATGGTTCATAGTGTATGCACTCACTGCAATGTGCATCCGGATTGATTATTTTAGCCATTCATTATAAATTTTTTCCCAATTATCAAATAAACCAACTCTTGTACCAAAAGCATTGTAGCATTGCTGTACGGTTTCTTTAGGTGGAAGATAACGTCCATCACTAAGCATGATATAACCCTCGTTGATTTGCTGTTGAAGCAAATTCATATCAACTGGCATAATTTCGTCTGGGAATAGAACAACATTGCCTTTGCTTGTTTGATAACTGACTCTTGGTAATTCATAGTACCCATTCTGTCCTGTAAGCAAAGAACACAATCCTATTTCTCCTGTAATAAGATGAACTTCTGTGTTTGGGGAATTGACAATCATAAAGTAAGCGTTCTCATCGTTCTTAAAATGATTTATACACCTGCTAACTCTTTCAGCATCACATTTTCTCATTCTTTCGTCAAAATGAAGTCCCATTTTATCGTGAAATTGAATATAGTTTCTAACTTTGTTCCACGTTCTCACGGATAGGAATTTGGGAGCAGGTAAATTCAGAGTTTTCTCGGTTCCGTCATCATATTTAAGTTCGTGTTGAACATAATGTCTGCGGGCTTTCATTAGGTACATATCAGTAATGTCAAAGCTCTCGTCATAACCATTAGTCGTGGAATATTCTTCAAGAACAACACTTTCACTTGCGGCAATTTCATCTACAATCTTTTGAAACTCTGATTTAGCATTAGTTAGCAAGTGCTCTGTATTCATTTTATCCTGCATGGGGATTTGTGCCACAAGTTTTATCGGATATTCTCTTTTATCCGTATCATAGCACATATTTTCCACGATACCACACTTTACTTTTCCACATCTTTCGCGAAAGAAATCCATTGTGCGTAAAACATCCTGATTACTTAATTTTGTGGGCTGGGTTACAAATAATACATAGCTTACTTTTACTCGGCTAAGAAGTTCAATGTGAACATTGGTAACACTTGGGGGTGTGTCTATAAGAACAAAATCAGGATTAATCTGCCGTAATTTCTTTTTGGCTAATTCAAGATATTGTCGTACCATTGATTTTTCCAAGTAGATAAACTTATCGAACATATTGCCGGAAGAGTGTACCCAAATGTTTTCTTGTGGATGCTCGCTCTCAAACTCCGTATTCATTGATGGGGTATTGATATCTGCATCTATAATGAATACTTTATGCCCTTTTTGAGCGAGAAGTCTTGCTATATTTGCAGTGGTGGTAGTTTTTCCAACACCACCTTTTCCTGAATATACTATAATTGCTTTCATATTGTTGTTATATTTTAAAAGCACCGGCTTCTTATACGGTGCCAATAAATTTTTCTTTTGAAATTTTGTGGACGTATGGGTTTGACTTTGGTGTTCCATCCTTCACGACACTGTAATCTCTCACTTTGTTTCAGGTCATTCTTATATTCTATAAACCCTTCTATTATTTCAGTAATATTGTTAGAATGGATTTCATATATCTTATTTACTACCATAAAGTATTAATTTATTTCCTGTTAAAATCTGCCGGTATTTCACCAAAAGTTCTGTTATCCCATTTTATGACTTCTATCTCATCAATCCAATATGCCATAGCTCTGAGGTATATTTCAGCTTTCATCAGCTTGTTATTGCGTTTGCCGGAAGCGGTACGCTTATTTTTGAACCAACTGATTGCTGTCGTGCTATCGGAAAAAATGACTTTTGGATGAAAATCATGTTCTATGATGTATTTTACAGCCTCTACGATTGCAAGGAACTCACCGATATTAATGGTTTGATTGCCTAAATCACAGTAAAATAATGTTTTCCCAGTTTTTAGGTCAACTCCCTGGAATTCCGTTTTTCGGTTTTTTGTTGAATGGGCGGCGTCAACGGCTATGCCTTCATTGAGACTAATCATATTGTAAGACCGTTAGTTGATACTGTTTTCATCATCTAAAATGAAATCAGGATATTTGAATTTCATTCTTTGTTCTATTGAAAGAGAAGAGTAAATCCTTGCATAGTTTACCATTTCGGTCTGTTTTTCATCCAACATATCCATAGTGACAAATGTGTTGGCTTGTAGTAATTTTCTGCATTTGTCCCACTGGAGTAGGGCAACACCATCGTTGACAGGACCAAAAATATGAACCTTATTACGGAATACTGAACGTGTTTCTATCCAGGTCATAGAAAGATTGCGTTTCATGTAAATTGCAATAATATCGACCAACGATTTGGAAAGTTCTAATTGTGAACGTATTTGCCAATCACAAATATTACTGAAACGATTTTGGTACCTGTGAAAGAAATGTGGCGTAAACTTGATGGCTTGTTGACTTTGAATATAAAAAGCAATGGCGCACATACCCTTTGAAGTATCCATAAGCCCGATATGAAAAGAAGTCCAGTCCCATTTCTTTTGTTGACCTTCACCAGTCTGAACATAAACCAATATACCAAGATAACGATTTCTACGTTGTGATGTAAAAACTTTAGTAATTGCTACTTGTGATTTTTTACGATGTTTCCATAAAAACTTTAAAACATAACTCGTCTGGTCAAAATTGATAGTTTGAATTTGAATATCTTGAAGGTCCGCATAATATTCTTCAAACAATTGACTGCTTGACATTCTCTCTTCAAACATTTTTGTGAGATTGTTCATACAGACGTTTAACAATACAGGCAGAATTGATAAAATCTTCAGCCACACCATGTGCATTTTCAAGGTCAACACGGCTCCGGAGATTGTCTGCGATGGTCTTTATCTCACGTTTCCTGCGTTCCTTGCTGGAAGGGTCATAAATGATAACCTTGTTTCCGAATTTTACAGTAACCAAGAACACATTCTTCCTACAGGTCGTTGAAATAGTGCCAATGAATTTTATAATAGATGCGGATTTTACAATAAAGCCTTCTTCGTTACGCATCGGAATCAAAGTGCAGCTATAAAGTACATTGGGAATAATGTCTTCTGAAATGGTTGGGTCAATGAATACAATCTTCTTTTTGACAGTATCCTCCCTACATCCTCTCCAGCTTCCATTGGATTTGGTTACGAAGCCATACAATCTGTCTTGCATATTGTTAAGCCCTTTGTAGAACTTGATATTTGTTTTGATTTTCTGTATCATTTTATTCATTTTATCAATTAAGACAGGATAAATAAAAAGGCCCTGCACCATGTAATAGTACAGAGCCTTAAAAAAGTTTTATTAACAAACCTTAAAATAAGGTCTGGTAATAATTAGTAATCAGCACGTTCATCATGCTTTATTTGGTTTACATCCGGAATTGTGTGTTTACCAGATGAATCAAGTTGTTGAATTAATCTAAACGGCTTATTGATATTGGATATTTGCAAACCGTCTATGACATGGGTATTGAATTTTCCATCGACATTTTCAGTTACAAGAAATTCATCATAGCCATTTGTGTGATTGTAAAATTGAACTATCAGGACTTCATCATCCTGAATTTTCAAATATTGCCATAATTGTTGGATTTTAAATGTTGTGTCCATGATATACTGCTTTTAATCAATTATAATTCTAAATCGTCTGCAAAACAATTAGAGCACAGACCATTGGTACGTTCATGGCATTTTTTTGTAATGCGTATTCCGCAACGGTTGCAAAACAATATTGACTCATTTCTTCCATGAAGTATTTTATTGAGATTTGCCTTACTGATATTGTATTCTCGTTGCAAGGCTCTCATCACTTCCGGGAAATTGTAATTCTTATCTTGATGCTCCAACCAATGTAGTCCGCTTGTCAACCTTTCATAGTCTGCACGGATAAGGAGACTGCGAATATAGGTTACATTAAGCAGGCGTTGTGAGTTGAATCGTTCTAATATAGCCAATTCAATGCCTAATAATTCACTTGCTTTTTCCAAATCCTTTGGACGTAGGTTGAATTGAACAGAATCGGAAACTCCCATGCTATTCTATCTTTTGGAATGAAATAGTCAGAACCGGCTTATATTTTTCGTCAACATCAATATTATAGAAGTAGTCTGACAAAAGGTTTAGCATTACACGGTTGCTATCTTCATGAGACATCTTATCCCAGTCAAGCCCCATTTCATCTGATAATAAACGGGCCGCTTCATAAAATGGGCTTTCTTTAGGAATTTCATTAACATCAACAGGTGCATCATCTCCAAATAAGTATTTGGAAAGGCTGAAATAATCACCAATTGCTTTTTGGGATTTTTCCAATAGTTCTTTTTTTGTTGCCATAATGGATTGTTATTATGACACTGCTTTTATCAATTAACAAAAGACAAATCGCAATGGATAACCTCGCAAACGGCAAGAAGGGTCTTGATGGAAAGTGGAGCCACATATTTGTTAGCTCCAGATGCAGACTTGATTTTTTCAAGTTCTTCCTCCACCAATGATTTGGGAGCCGTATAATGAACCGCTGTTTTTCGATAAATGAGTTTATTATCTACTTCATAACGATTCATTAATAAATCCAATACCTTATGCACATCAAGTACAGATATCGGGTAAAAGCAATCTTCGGTAGCCAAATCCGTCATCACAAATTTCAATTCCAGGTCTTGACAATATGTGATTAAATTTGAAACCGGATAATTGCTTCTGCCGGATTTGATGGATTGGACAGCGTATGTCGAAAGTCCACCTTTGTACACCTTATCTTGCGATACCGCTTTAAGTTTCTCTGCGATTTGCTCTTGATTCATCTATGGATTGTTCTTTTAATTGTGTTTACTATTCCAATAACATTATTTCTGACCAATTCATAATTAAAGGCATCCATTTCCTGACATTGGCCAATGATGATTTCAAGTTCATCATTGGCTTCAGACAGATCGGATATGTTTTCTGACAGCGCATCGTTTCCAGCAGACCACTGAAATGATTCAGGTCTGTTATCAAGTGCTGTCTCCTCTTCATCCATACATTGCTCAACTTTAATTTGTGCGTTCTGAATGATTTTTAATGCAGCTTCTTTATCCATTACTGGGTCTCTCAGCCTTTCCAAATCATCCAGTACAAGATGAAGTGTATTTCTTCGTCTTTTGTTCATACTTTCTTTTTTTAGAGTTTTTCCGAAAGACAATGCAAAGTTATAAAAAGTTTCCGACCATCTTTCGGACTTAAAAATATTTATTCCGGCTGCTTACAAATGATAAGTTCATTGGCATACGGCAGGGTTTTAATCCATTTACAGAAAGAACGCCATTCTGGTAGTCTATGGCTTTTTCGTTGCAGATATATGGTTCTGAGTTGCTCGTAGTTGGTGGAAACACGCATAAATAGCATGACTCCCTGCGGACAATTAGAAAGAACCCTCATGAAATTATCTTCAGATTTGTCATTGTTGTACTCTGAGATGAGCTGCTTCATTTGCCGCTTGGTTTCTTCTGTTACCCATTTGTTGCAACATTTGTCGAAATCCATTTGTACCAGCCGGTGCATTTTAGATGATGAGGTTACAATGTCATACCAGTGATAACGCTGCATTTCTGGAGAAATGTAATTAGGATATTCAATATCAAAACTGACTCGGATGCCGGTTCTAAAATTAGCGTGGCACCTTACTTCTCCAGTAGATGCTTGACACAGTTTCTTTGCTCGTTCAAAGCTTTTTTCAAATTCCTCATCGGTATATTCCGGTGGAACTAAACGCATCGCATTCCTACAGGCGATGACTGATTCTTTCAGGTCATAGACCTGTACATTAGTTACTTTCATTTTTACTTTCTATTTAAAATTGAGTATAAAGCCATAAAATAATAGGGGGATTAACCTGTCGTTTTATAATAACAAAGGTTAATCCCCGATAATTCTAAAATTGAAAATCATTTCTTAAATGGATCCCAGCCTGAGAAGATTGCGATAAGACCTACTATCAGTCCGAGCGGAATCAATGATGTAAGTCCCCATATTATTTTCCACCCAGGTGAAGGGTCTTCAAATACAAGGAAACCACAACAAAAATAATACCATGCCCAACACAATCCATATAAAACGGCAATGATTATTCCAGTAACCCCAATCCACATAAATAACATCCCAGTCTTTTTTGTACGCTCTTTCAATTTATCTTCAGATGATTTTTCAATTACGATACAGATATTAATTGCAATACCAATTATCATCCATATCACAAATATTATCCATCCCATATTTTATGCGATTAAATTTTCATAAATACATTTCATACACAAATCACCAATAGCTTCTGATTCCAGTCTGGCAATTACTTCAGGATTCTCGTGCCATCCCCACTCACGAAAAATGCGAATAGTTTTTTTCTTTTTCAAATAGCTCCCAAAGCATTCTATTTGATTTGGTTTTAATTTGAATGATATTGATGCGGTATTGCTGTCCTTATCTTTCCAACATGCTTGTTTGTTTTGAAAGAAAGTGATTACACTAAATGGAACAACACCGGGTTGCAACCCCATTTGTTTCAGCATCCAATTTCCTTCATCTTGTTCACCCAAAAATCCCCGGGTAAACTCATTTACATAATAGCCATTGACTTTAACTTTGTCATTAATTTCTTTTCTTTTCATTGTTATTATTGATGGTAACAACTGCCTTCATCAATATACCCGTATCTTAGTCATAACACCATTCAGTAATTTCGCAAGTATCAGGGTGGATAAAACAAATAAGTTCAACCTCCCCATCTGGAGTATCTGATGTGTGCAATGATACAGTCTCAATATGACCTTTATTTGTGTCATCGTTCCAGTAAATATTGAAATCAACTCCGACATAATCAGAATCGGTCTCCATGTGGCTACGGTCAAGTTCGACTTCACAGTATATAATAGAGTAATCATCGTTAAAACCGTTGTCACGTTCATACGAATTTAAAGAGTTCCACAGGTCTTCGAATGTTTTTGCTTTTGATATGGCTTCTTGAATAACCTGCTTTGCTTGTTTGTATGCGCTTTTATTGAAATTGTTGTTAAACAATTCTTGTTGCTCTTTCGTTAAATTTATTCTCATGATTTATTTTTCTACATATTAGATGTTTAGCCTCACACTCATTGCTAAATGGAATATTTTATCAAGATTTTTCCTCATTTCTTCCGCATATTCAAATAATTCCTCTTTTGAGAGGTCTTTACGTTGCCAATCAAACATATCGCAATATCTGCATCCAATAGCTTCATCTTCAATTTGTTCAAATGTGAATTTATGTGGATTCTCTTTTTTTGTTTTTGATTTACTTTTCATATCTTTACAACCCTTGTTTTTCTTAATTCTCCTGAATATCCATGTGCTTTTAGCCCATTAACAAAGAAATCAACCGGAAGGCTGACATAATCGACACAGGAATAATGAACAGGCTCCCCAACATATTCATGGGCAAGCAATCCATTGGCATAGGCGCTTGCTGGAATTTTCATAAGGTCTAAACTTGGATATTGTGTCAATACCGTTTTTGTAATAAGCAAATTATAATCATCACATTCCGATTTGTTGGAATAGGGGCATTTACCGGCTCTATTTTTTAAAGAGCAATCCTTACATAGCTTGTTTAGTTGGGATTGTAATTTCTTGTTGATATTCTGATTGTTCATACATTAACTACTTTAGAATACCTTAACTCACCATTATATCCTCTTCTCCGGAGTTCTGCAAATATATTCTCATCGGTAAAATCAGCAAGTGTAAGAATTGCTTTGTTGCCCTGCTGAGTTATATAGTTTGTAGGACGTGTCTTGTCCTTTTCTTCTGTTTCTGCTTTTAATTTTTTTCTTGCCATATCTTTTTCCTATTTTATTGAATTGTCCATGAAGTTACCACATCACATCGTTCGATCGTATTATGTTTGGTTGCACTACCATTACTTAAAAGCTCATCTAAATGCTCCATATTGACATAAATTCCAGATTTTCCTCCCCAGTTATTTTTGCCTGAAAAAAGAATTGAATCTGTGAATATTTCTACACTTTCTATTATAATACTCATGGAATTTCCATTCCATGAATCATAAGTGTGCATTTTCTTTCCTCTTGTTAGCTTTAAGATTTTGTCAGTGTTTCTTTTTTCCGAATCTGAAAGTTTGTTTGGGACATATTTCTTTGCAATTTTATCCAGTTCTTGAATTGCTTTATTTGAATCCAAAACATTTAATTCGCCCAGAGACAAAATAAATCCTTGCAAATATTTGTAGGCTTCCATTCCACATGATGAGAATTTTTCAGTTCTTTCATTTAAGACCGGACCAAAGCAACCACAATAATCGTTTAAAATATCTTCAAGAGTTTTCATGTTCAAATTGTCTTTATCAAGTTGTTTGTCAGAGAATGTTTATCCCGAATAAGTCTATTGGACGTTATACGTTTCAATGACTAATTCGGGATTTCATTTATGATTGATTTTACTTACGCCATTCAGCTTGTTTGCGCTCAATATCAATCTTGTTGTGATTCAAAAAATCTTTTAACACGCCAAATAACTTATAGCCATCAAAATCAAAAGGCATAATGATATTTTGAAGATGTGTCAAAGATGCTGTTTGACTCATTTTAGGAAATTTACATCCATGAAATAGGATAAGATTTTTCATCGTAAAGAAAGCGCCGGCACCTTTATAGGCATCTTTGAACTTTTTAGATTGCGGAAAATCATTGGAGATATATGTTTTTTTGACCTCATTGTAGAATTTGTTAACAGCATTGTATAACATAGATGCAGAGTTCGCCTTTTTTATGCGGTCTAATGCTTTCTCTAATGGAGCATAAACCTTGGCTTGCAAATTTTCTACAAATACATTACGATTTTTGAGACGGACATAAGGAATACCCTTACATTTTCTGATACGTGTTTTGTTAAGCATTTCTTTGAGTTGGTCAATATAATGTTGAGCCATTTCTATAGCTACTTCCTTATTAAACCATCGGTTACGTTCAGTGAAATTTTCAGGGTCACTGGAAAATAGCTTTGACTGAACACGATACTCTTCTATAACCATATTCCATTGATATTTGTACCCCTTACGATTCAAAGCTTCTGTAAAACCAATCTTCTCATGAGTATTATAATCGGTCTGTGTCAGCATGTGAAACACTTGTGCCATCACCCATCGTCTAAACAGCCGGCGGTTAGGCACTGTGCCACCATGAATAATACCTGTAAAAATTGGGTCATTATCAGGAATGACTGTAAATTTTCCATTAATCAGCCGCCCTACAGCTTCATCACCATTTGAGCTTTTAATTGAGAATAGATTTGATACATCTATTCCTGCATTTCGGAGAACGGCAATCTTGTCATCAGCCGTTTTACATTTTACAACAACCTCTTTGATAGGGCGTTTATTATTTTTTGACGTTTTATTTTCTTTCTCTACGATTGACATTTCTGTGCCACATGCATGGCAATTCATTTTAATTCTTGGCATAGTTGATATGTTTTAAGTTATTATTAATTTTCTTTCTTTGGTTCGACCCAATCTTTCAGTATAATAAGGTCTTTATGCTCAGGTGATTGCCAAAACCATTTGTCTTTAGCAAAATCATTCCATTTTAAAGAGCCAGTTATAATTGCTAACAAGACATAAAGTTCAAGTTTAATTTGAGCAACCTCACGTGTTTCTCCATAAAGCATGTCTTCATCAGATAGTTTATGCTCTGGTAATGCTATAAAATAGTTTTTGCGCTTACTAACGCTTCTTTCAGAAGGTAAACTGTGATGATATCGTACAAATAACTGAGTGATAGTTTTCAGTGAATGTCCATCTTGTTTTATTCCACATTCACCTTCATATTTGCCATTTTGAATGACAAATTTCCCATCAATTTTTAAACTTCTTTGCTGAAAATTGACAGAAAATCTGGAGCCTTGCTCCACTTTTTTAATTGTTTCTTCGTAAATGTTGTGCATTGTTAATACTGTGTTAAAGTGAATCTCATCAGCTTGGTACATTCCTTTAGTTTTTTGATTTAAGAGCTTTCGCAATCAGGTTTCGAAGCTCATCTTCAGCCTTAGGTGGCAAACCTTGGCTGAGATGAGCTTTGTTACCTGAGTTGGTAGAAGCTCATATAAATTTGCCGAACTTGATTACATATTCTGTACTGAATAATGGTTCTCAAAACGATGATGCGTCTCTTTATTTATATGATATATTCCAGATGGAAGTATAATACGACGCCGGATTGGGCCGGGTAGGGCTTAAAGCCGGCGTCGTATATGCTTTTCAAATCTGGACTATTGGATTTCGTTTTCTTGAACCATGTCTGGCGCATTTCAGTGTTGTTTATCTGTCACGTCTTTTTGGTATGTTTCTTTATTATGTCGATATGTTCCAGTATTGGAGTCAAATGGACCAGAGTAAGTCATCTCAGACATGAGATGACTGAAACCGGTCCTTGACTATTTATACTGGATAATTAAATACAAGACCTTCCAGATGGAACCGCATACCCGGTTTATTAATGAATAGCAAAACAACATTGTGCGTTCCTCTATTATTTTTGATATGAATGATCTGTTATTCGTGGACACATGACGGCAGTCTATGTCCTGAATATATGTTGATCATTTATTGAAATATGTTGTTGCACTATTAATAGTTGCGCACCCAACTCTAATTGATTAAGAACTGTCCATATTATATAGTTTCAAATAGTATGATGTCAAGCTATTAGCATGTCTCTTTAATAGTTTGATAGAGGCCGCCTATGAGTATGATCTCCGTGTGATAACACGGGAGATCGTGCGATTCAGCCTGCGGCAGCGGATTCTTAAATATTAGCTCTTTCATCATACACCAGCATACTTGGTTTATTAAAGATTATTAAAGACTGGCAACAAGCGTTTTGTAAGCCGATTTACTTACTCTCATTGCATTTTGCATACATCCAATCGTAAAGTAACCAGGTATTATCCTTTCAGTTTTTAACCGATTGGCTTTTACATTTTTACCTATACCACGTTGCACGCAACCATCAGACTGAGTAGCTGCATAACCAAGTCCACCAATTTTATGTTTGCCGGTAGCAACAGCTCTTAGGCAATCCATTATAAACATATTCAAAGTTTGAATGTCTTTTTGGACATTAACAACTGGAAGAATTTGTGTAGCCCAGCTATATTCTCCATTGCCACCATATAAATAGCGATTTACGCCATTTATCGCTTTGGCCAATGATATATCTTTAAGTCTAATCGTTCGTGCCTCAATTTCTTTTTGAAAAGTTTTAATCCGTGTCGAACTTAATGATATGTCAGCTCCTTTAATGGAATATCCAAGAAATTTGAACCAACGTGTATGGGCAAGAAATTCTATCTTTTTAGGATTCAGCTTCATGTCATGCTTCATCACTTCTTCCTCCATAATTTCCATTGCCCGTTGATAATCAGGACCAACAAATAGTGCGTCATCTGAATATCGAACATAGACTCCGTTTAATGTGCTTAAACGCTCATCGAGTTTGAACATTACTACATTTGCGAGCCAAGAAGCTACTGAACATCCTTGTTTTAGCGACTGATAAGAATTTTGCAGTTTGCCATCAGTATCAAAATACCAATCTGAGTGATAATATTTGCGTAGAACATCTATAATTGCGGAATGCCCCCATTTATCTTCTACAGAGTCAAATGCTTCATCAATAAATCGAAGCGGAACGGAGTCAAAATACTTACTAAAATCTGATTTCCATCCAATCACTTCGCCTTTGGTCTCGCAAATCTTACAAGATATGTCCTTGACTATTTTACCACAACCAATGCCTTTCTGGTATGATAAACAACTTGGATGAACCATTTCCGGCATCAGCTCAAACAACAAGTCATTGGCTATACTGAGAAACACTCTATCAATAGGTTCATTAATATATACTGTGCGAAAATCACCATTGTCTTTTGGAATTTTTGCCGTATGTGGGGGAGTGATCTCATATTTACCTTGCTTAATAGCCTTACACATTTCAACCCGGACTTCAGGTTTTGTAAGCTGATAGAGATGGGCTTTATTGATGCTTTTATCCACACCTTTCTCAATTGCATAAACCCAGCGATCGGTATTGAAAAACATCTTCAATATCTTATCTTCCATATCAATCACAGAGTTTAATTTCGTCATTGTAATAATTCAATACCCATTCGAGTAATAACCTGCGGTTTTGGATATCAAGTTCTGTATAGAATTTGATGAGATATGTATGTGGATCCTTAGATTGTATAGCCAACTGCCATTTATTGACCATGTGGCAGATAGGGCAAGTCCATTTGATTGCCGGTATAAATTCTGGTACATAAACTATTTCGTTGTTATTATTCTTATTGGTGTATGGAACAACGTCATAGTTCAGACTGAAATATACCCATTTGTTTATCGCTGCCATAGCGATTCGTGAATTCTCTGTCATAATTTTTGATGTTTAAGCTGCCCGTTTTTGAGCGATTTTATGTTTATTGGATTCAATCAATGTAATTATGCGGTCTTTAAATGGTGGTACAGAATTATGAACTCCACGACATTGAAGAATCTCCAGATTTTTAATATCCATTTCGATAGTCGCAATAGACACGCCATTAACAATGGCGTGCAATATCAATGAGTGTTCCTTTTGGTAATACTTGTTTGTAAATACGCAATGGTGCATTGTATGCCATTCATCAATAAACTCTTTTATACTGGTAAGTGGTTTAACGGTAATTTCTTGATCCTTAAACTCTAAATCAAAGTATCTGGATTTTGCTTTTTGATATTTTTTCTCATCCTTCAAGACCTGCTTAGTGTTAGACAAATACTTGTTTTCGTCATCCATTTCACGTTGCCTCTGTTGTTGTCTGCGCACTCTTTCTTCTTTGGCTTGTCTTTTCTGTTGCCAATGATCATGTGCCTCATTTAGATTGTCAGGACAAATGAATTTAGGGTTTCTAATATCTTTTTCCATATAACTTAGTGAACTCAACAAATCACACCACATGGACGCATCTTCAACCGTATAATTGTTTCGTATTGCTATCTTGATGGATGACCAATATCTATCAAGAGAATAGGATGAACTCATAAAATATCTTGCAAGCTGAAACTGACCGGCTTTCCATAATGTTTCTATTCTGTTGTTTGTTAGTAAACTTTTTACAACCTTAGATGGATTGTAATCGTGAAAATCGCCATTAAATCCATTTCTAACCAATTCAGGAATGGCATATACACGTCCGATAATTTTATTCGGGCAGACTGAATGGGCATAATGTTCTTGGCGAACTTCTAAATCACTGGACCAATCCCAAGAATCTACATAACGGCATAACCAATTTCTTTTTCGACCGACAATAACTTCTCTACCATCAGAAGTAATCCAACGCTGGAACGCTTCATCAGTCCACCAAGTTGCTTTTTTACCTTTACGTAAGGTTGCAGACATAAAGAACATCCTTATTATTTGGAAACCTCCACACCTTGTAACTATCGCAAAATAATCTTTATAAGCAATCTTGCGCTTCCGGTCTTTCTCAACTGTCAGTTTTGCGGAACAATGTGGGCAAGTAACAATATTGGAATTGCTTTTATCATTTTTCCATGATTTTCCACAATCCATACAGGTATATTCTCCTTTTGAATTGAGTTTTGCAATATGAGGTATGATATGTTTTTCGATTTGCTTTTTTTGATATGCACTTAATTCAGGTAGTTTTTTTAAGTTTTCTACCACCATTTTTTGTAACTTGTTCCTGGGCTTCATTCTTAGATTTCATTTAGGTTTGTTAGAAAAGTGGAATCTCTAATGAATCTGGTAAATCCGGATCTGTTTTTGCGGACTTTGACTTTCTGGGTTTTGTTTCCTTTGATTTTGCAGTTGTTTTTTCAGGAGTGGGAGCGTGTTGTATATCCTCTACTTTATTCTTTGGTCCATCAACAACAATATCATCCTCATCGTAATAGTGGATAGCGAGACCGTAAACTTCTTCATCAGTACAAGCCACACATCGCTCATTGTTCTTTCGATTTTTCTCTACTTGCTGGAAGATATATTTGCAACACTCGGATATTGACTTGTTGGGTTTTGCATAGTTCTTTGCGAACATTTCATCTTCTTTTGCAAGATTGTCAAGAAAAGTCTTGATAGCTGTTTCAAACGCTGTAAGATTCAAATCCATAATATTGTAGTTTTATATTTTGTTATAGAAAAAGAAAAATGATTTGTGATTAATGTTGGGAATATCTTTATTCAATCCGACTCCAAGAATAAAATTCGGTTTGGATATTTTGATGGTTTCAATATTTGTAGGCGTATCACCTTTAATAAATTTCGCTAAACAAATTGATACATTTGGATATGTAACATTAACTACATCATAAGTAAAAATTAGTCTTTTATGTTTGATTACGATAGCATCACCGCTCTTTACGCTGGAGGAATCATGGTATATTGACATTCCGTGCCGCTGCATAAAAGTGTGTAAAAGCTCCTGCTTAAATTGAAGAATCAAGTCGGATTTGTTTTTATCCAAATTTGATTTATTCCAGTGAAATGTGCTTGCAGTAATTCCTGGTAAAGACCCGCCATTTTTCATCAATGAAAGTGCTTGTTTTTCCATAGAATCAAGCACTTTCATTTTTGCTTCTGCTATAGCAATACTGTCTTTGTTTTCAATAATTTTTCTTATTTCATCCCATTCTATGTCCATTGTTCAATTAATTAACACCCCTTTATCTCTTAGCTCACTTCGTTCGCAGTCGCTTCGCTCTAAGGGTTGAAGAGATAAAGGGGTTAAGGGTTAATGAAATGCTGCCACGGCACGCACACAGCCGCTGTACGACACCTTAGCGAGCCAGTAGAGGTTGCCGACGCCCAGGTACAAGTACCAAGCGTGCGTCGCCGAGTGCTCAGTGGAACTCCAGTACCAGCCATCTTTTATGCGGCTTCCGCCGCTAAGTTCGATGGCGGCATTGATGGAGCGTTTATTGAGATAAATAAGATACAATTCGGCAACAGAGGGAATCCATTCATCATCTTTCAGTTCAATACCTGTGCCGATTTTTTTAATATGATCAGTATTCGATTTTCCATTCCAGTCGGCAACAACATCGTCATAATTTTCAATATAGCCGTCATAATTGCCATCGTCTTGTGTGTTGGTTAATGGCTGTTCTGGCAAATCTTCCAAATTAATGGCGATTGAGCGCACTCCCATAATAATTCCGATACGCTTGACCGCTTTTTGCGGTTTGTTCTGTTTAGCAAAGTCAAATAATTCAGCAGAACCATCTTCATAAAGATAATAAACTCCATCGGAATGCAATGTCTCTGTTGTGCCTACAAGATGTTGATTATCTGGCTTATTACTGACATTATGATTAAGCCAATCAAAAAGTGGCTGTGCCTTTTCACCAAAATCATTGTAAAGTGCGAGTTTCAATTTCTGTTCTTGTGACAATGCGTCATACGCTTTTTCTAAATACTCTTTTGTAATCATATTGTATAAATTTAATAATTGGTTATTTACCGTTACTAAGACATACAGCCAACTTGTCAAGGTCTGATGTCCCAAAATGGTTTTGAAGTTTCTTCAGAACAGATGTTTTTTGCGCCTGAAGGAGTTTCTTGATTGTAGCTGGGCTACCGCCACGATATAATTCAAGGCAATTTTTTGCTTGTTGTGTCATTTTATTTGTTTTATAATGAATAGTATGGGAATCATTCAAAATTGTAATGAGAACGCTTTTTTATAAATGTTTAATCGCTCTTTCTTTACATGAGTGAAATTGAAAGGTCGTCAGAAGAAGTCTGCCCCCAGATATGTAATTGCAAGTGTTTACCAACAACACCAATACGTCCAAAATTTTGTTCTACCAATTTACACTTTATTATGGTCAAAGCTATTGATGCTTCTATTTCTAACCTTTGTTCATTTGATAAATCCTCTGCTTTATATATACTATGGTCTTTCGCTGGGGTAGTCCATGTCAATGAACCATAATCCGAATGTTGTTTTACTGAGTAATTGAAAGTGTTCACATCTACAACACATTCATAATGTCCACTAAATCCCCTAATTAGATTCCATAAAATAAACCTAAGCCCTCCGCTTTCTGTTTCATACACTTGGGTTGGAAGATGGATAAAATTGACATTATCGCATCTATTTCTACCCCACCCAAATGCCTCGTTTTCTTTCCAGTAATCCAATAGGGCATTTACTTTTGATTCAAGAATTTCCCTGCTTAACATTCCAATCCCGGTATTTGTGGCAATTGGCGAATAGCTTCTTTCTGCTCTTCTTTCTTTTGCCATTGTTCGTATTCTTCACGTGCTACATCGGTTGTCGGAACTAAAGAAATAGCATCTGTATCACATTTGATGTATTCATAAACCATATTTTCCATATTCCAATCACCATCTCCGTCAATAGATTCACCAGTTTTCAAACAATAGAGATACCATAGAATACATTCCAAATAATTAGTATTATCAGGATCTATTAAATAACCAAACCAATCTTCGATATCGTTACTCATAAAACTCCAAAAACCAGGAGCGTCAGAGTGTTTCTCATCAATAATCTTAGCAAGTCTTACACGATATTCCGATTTGCACATTAAGTTGGTAATCTTTTTAATAAACGTATCGTAGTTACCAACTTCAATATTGCAAATAATTTTATCTGTAGTGAAATTATATTCACGAGGACTCTCAATACTTTCAGATGTTAGCCTGATATTTAGCTGAAGTTTATCATTCAATTCATCAATATACATTTCAGCAAAGTTCTTTGCAACCGCATCACGATACTTGTCCGAATCCATTTCCCAATCTGACAAATGCTCAAAATCAGGATATTGGTCACGTAAACTTTCCCGCTCACCTTCTTCAATATATATTTCGCTGAAGACGGTTTCATAAAAACCGGGAAAACTTTTTATTTCTATAGTTGTTATCATAACTTGAAATTGATAATTTTTTTACCTTCTGGATACACATATGTATTCACCATCAATATTATACGATTCGTACTTTCCATCATATGAATTAAGAATATTGCACCAGCCATCTTGTAAGACTAACTTTAACCAGTCTTTTAAAGAGTCAGTTGTACTTTTGGCAGCAACCGCTTCACGCCAGAAGTATTCATATTCATCGTCATCATATACTCTATCACTGGCTATTTGTTCTAACTCTTTTTCTGTACCTATGTAATATTCTGTTCCATTTGCTTCATATAGGCAGTCATCATTCGATTGAAAGGTGTCATCTAAATCACTAAATGTCAATTGTAAATGAATTCCAAGTGCCACAAACCGTTTAGCTTCCTCTTCATCACAATCACGCATTTCCATAACTTTCTCAATGATGTCTTTTGTGGCTTCAAAATCACCAGCCATATTAAAATCGCCTGATACAGCAAGACTTTGTGACAATTCTTTTTCCTCGTTTTGCAACATTTCACACAAAGCATCTATTCTTTTGCATACATCTTCCGGAATAGGTAAATAAAGCCAATCTGCTCCATATTTGAATCCTTTGTCGATATACAGCCCCCTGATTGCCAGAAAAATGTATTTTACATAAAGGTCATTGATATCATGTTTGAGGCGTTTGGTGTCAAGTCCAAGAATATATTCAATAGGATTGTTCTTAATATATTTTGCAATCACACTCCTTAATACCGCCATGTGTTCGGGTTGTATTTGATAGAACTTACACATGATGTTGAATGATGTGTTATCAAACTGTTTACGGAAATTTTTATCATACCCTGAAAACAGATTAACAAATCCGTCAAAGTCTTTTTTGTATTGTTCTCCATGAAGATATTCATCTTGTGCTTTTGTTCCACCTCTCATTCCACAGCAGTGGTATTTATTCCAAAAGTCAAGCAAGTCTTTTTGCCCGGGGGTTCTTGGTGCAATGTCGTCATAACATTGACCACTAACACAGCCACCTTCACCACATACCGATACTTCAAAATGCTCTTCAAATTCTTCAAGAGTATCTACATTTCGTCTTGTGTAAGGACCAGCCTCACGAACTTCAAATTCAATACACCAACGATTCATGTTGTTATCACGAATTGTAACTGAACGGCTATATATCTGATTTTTCATGATTGCTACTGATTTAATTCCTTGATTATTTGTTCAATAAATATCCGAGAAACCGGAATTTTTTCTGAATACATCACACCGTAACTTTGCTTACGATATTCAAAAACGACCGGCTGATTCTTGGGCGTGCTTTCCAATTTTCCATTCAATGCACAAACCCACTCCCTTGCGGGTTTAGGTTTTAAAAATTTCAAGATAATTGTGATAGATTTCTCCCAGTCATAGAATTCGGGGTTCCAAGGATTGCCTATCATATCTGAAAGACGAATAACGAAACAATGCTTGCTTATCCGTTGCATCGGCTTGTCTTGAGCTATTTTTAACATGGCTGAAGATATTGCATCCACTAATATGTTTTCCATTTCATTTTTCTTCTGTTCAAGAAGAGTCAATTCCTTTTCGATTTGTTTTATTGATTTATCCATACTACAATTATGAGAAGTTTTTTACTATTGCTCCGAACGAGTCAAATTTTATTCCCAGTTCATCATGCGCTTTATTTGAGCCGCATTCACATTCTCCGACTTTATCTCCGGAGCCACATTCACATAGGTCAATCCCCCAATTATTTACGCAATGGTCGCAACAAAATGAATCTGGGATTGTATGAGCTTGCGATATATCCAATTTTAATCTATCAAATGTTTCTTGATACATACTATTGGATGCCCCGTTGTCATATACGATTGTAATTGCACCACATACGCATTTTTGTATATGTGTTATTATCATATTGATTGCTCTTTGTACCATTGAATTTCATGTTCATTTGCCTCTCGGTACAACATATACACACCTCCAAGAGTGGAGTTGTAAATTAGGGTATAACCATCTTTTTGATGGATAGAGTCTGTTCCATTATTTACCCATTGTGGTTCTTCATCACGAATATCGTCTTTTGACCATTCATCGCTATCCCAATCTTTCAAATAGTCAATGACAGCTTCTCCGTTTGCATCAGTAAAAATTGTTCTATATCCTGAACCATCATATAATTTGTCACATTCATCCTGCATTTCGCCGTATTGGACATTGATGATTATTCGATACATCTTTCCCTTTTCAGCCATAGCCAATTTTCGGAGTTGGCATGTAGTCGGTATTTTCTCGCTTACATATTCATTCCCTGAATTATCTTCATCGAACAAATATTCCGTGAGGCAAAACTTATTGTCTTCATAACAGCGGATAATATAGTCGGCAACACTATCTTCATTTTCATACATTTCCCATTCTTTATAATCCAGGCCAACACCAAACTGGTCAGCTATGGATTCAAGCAATTCATAGTCTTGGCGATTCTGTTGGACAAATTTAATAAACCATTTATCAGCATATTCAGAAAGTTCCTCATCATCAACATAATTAGGGTCGTGCTTCAAATCAAAATCTTCCTCGTCGTCATAACCCAAATGTTGAGCCAGTGTATTAAATTCAAACCAAAATATATCGTTAATCGCAGTGTCAGTCCACCCGTCTTCTGGTTCAATTTCTTGCAAAAAATCTTCAATGCTGTCAAGTTCATTAACAGAACACTTGTCAGCTCGATCTTTACCTCCACTCCAAAATTTGAAGTTGCTGAGGTTATCTTCAACTGTGTATTTCATACTTCATGTTAAATATAATCATACAAACGCTCAATAAAATAGTACATCTCATCTGCCAGTTCTTTTAATCTTCCCCAGTCTGTTCTTGATTCAATTAAATCCTCTGGGGAATGACTACTTATCCACGGATAATACACATTAGATTCACCCATTTTCAAATTGACAAGTTCATCAATTATAGATTCTGGCTTTCCTACAACAAAAAAACAATTTTTAACTTCACTGCTACAGTTATAACCGGTCTGTTCTCTCTTCCAAAACTCTTCAGCAGTCATACTTTGAGATTTGTTCAACAACTCCTCCCATTTTAATTTTGCTTCCTTTGATTTGTTACTGGAGTGGAATAGTTGCTTATTATGCTCTGTAATAGGTACTTTGATAATCTTCATGTCGCATTCTAATTTAATAATTTATTAGCCACATAGCCTACATGCTTTTTGTATGTTTCCCACACCTCATCGTCACTTTTGTCTTCCATAGATTTACAACCACAACTATGATAAAATTCACGTAATTGATTGTAATACACCAAAAGATTGCCGTACTGAACGATATTGAAATCTGGCTCATGAGGAAAATTCTCTATATATCGCTTAATTTCACTCAGACTTTCTTCTTTGGTGTCGCACATGGATAATAATTGATGTTCGATATGAGGAAAAACCTTATAGAGTACACATTCAGGATTTGTATTGAGAATTTGTACTATCATAAAGTCTTTTCGTTCATATCCGGAACCAATAATCCACGGATTTTCTAAGAGCAAATTCTCGATCGCTTCAACTTCGTCTTCCCCTTTTGCACGACCAAGAACCTGACAGTTGTCTATACTATCTCCATTAGGGGCTTGACAAAAACCTCCAAATGTATAAATCAGGTATTCGTTCATAATGATTCTTCAGTTATTTTGAGAGTTTTCATCAAAGCATCTATCTCTCTTTGTTGTTTGTCAATATATTCAATTGCAGATTTTACAGCATCTTCCGCTGTATCTCCGTAGAAGTCATGTTTTTTCGACCATTGCTGAATAGAAGTGTGATTGTTGCAAATCTTCACCATCCATCCACTTTCACGTTCTTTTTTGATTCTCACCACTTTTTTAATAAGGTATCCATTTTTGAAAATAGAATTATGAGCACTCAAAAAATTACGCTGTATCATATCATCGAACTTTTCCTTAGATATAGGTCTGATGATAGATAAGTGGCAATTATCCAACTCCATCTGGGTTGGATTCTCCGGAAAAAAATAAGTATCTGTCTCGAAATCCGGCAATCTCCTTAAACTTAAGGAGTATTTTTCTAACATTGCTATAATATCCATGATTGAAATTTTTATATGTTTATGCAGCTTCTTTAAGTTGGTGCTCAGATATTACCTCCTTTATCAGTTCATCCGCCTCCATGAAATACCCACAGCACGAATCAACTTCTTCCCAATCAAAACCTTCTTCATCTTCACGTTCTACATCATGGTATTTCTTGGTATATTCCACTTTCTTTTCCAGGACAAAACCTTTCACATCTCCCCACATCCACATGCCGATACATTTAGCTTCACCATCAATCAATACGTCAATTTTAGTTTTCCAATCGGTAGTATCAGTGCTAACCATTTTTGCGTATCGTTCCTTTGTACAGAAAGTCACCCCTTTAACATAGTCCCCCTGACTATATCCTGTGGTGGACCATTCTTTGACAAATATGTCTTTACCCAAGTCGGAAAGAATTTGAACCAATTCGTTACACTCTAAACTCTCAACAAAATCGTTCGTGCAATCATACGAAAGATCTGAAGGCGATACGCTGAGGATTTCTTGGTAATCTTTATTCTTAGCGTATCGTGAATTGTCGCGCCATTCCAGATACCACATGTTCGCACTTCTGTCATATCGCATGCAATAACCGTCCAGTTTACCCTTTTTGAAATAATTCAGTAGGTCTTTCCATTTTACATGATTGCTAATAAGCTGATGAAGTGCATCTGCAAGTGAATGATTTTTATCACCGTATTTTCCAAAGACTTCCTTCCAATTACACGCATCGGATAAGCGTGTTATACTTCCATATTCCCACAGGAAACACGCTGCCATATCCCAATCTGTACAAGGACACATAGCATCTATGTCGTAATATATCTTAATGCGATAATTGCCTATTTCTTTTGTTTTTATCAATCTGTTTTCCATAATGAATGTTTTAAGTGTGTTTAGACCAACCGTAGTTGGGTGTTAATTGAACTGCATAATTTTCTTGATATCCGGTTTCTTTCCATCCATGAAAGACAATGCCACCAACCAAACCGGATTTTCCATTGATATATTCACAAAACCCAAATTCATTATAACTCGGATTATAGTTTACTTGAATATAATGGTCTGAAGCTACTTGCCGATAACGGTGGAAACCTCTTAACGAATCAATCAAAGAAGTGTTATTGTGTGCCTCACAATCACAAATAAGTTCTTTTAATTTGCTGATTGAGATATTGTTCAGTTTTACTTTGACTTTACATCTTTTGGGTAAGGCACCATTGCATTCTTCCCATTCTTTAACGGCAGGAATCACATAATCACGAATTGCTTCTTTCGCTTGCTCCAGTGATACTTTAGAAACCTTGTCTTTCCCTATAATAAAAATATGGTCATTGGGATACATATTCAAATAGGCATTAAATCCATTGTCTCCTTGCACATAATTAAGCCGGACAGATTCATTGTTGAAGAAAAATTCTTTATAACTGCCTAACTTTAGCAAGTATGTATGCGATGTGCCGACAATCCAAATCATAGGGAACTGACACGCTTCCGCTTTTTCAATGTATGGCTTATCGTATTGCTCAAAGTCAGACTGGAAACTGGTCATAACTTCTGCTACAATGCCACTCATTTGTTTTATAATTGCTTCATTCATGATTGTCTATTTTTATATATTAGGCAGATGATGCCTGTTGTTTTTACTAATGGATGTTAATGATGATTGCTCAAAACTTCGGATTTTATCATATATTGACAACTTTATAATACTTCAACTCTCCGATATATCCACGTCGTCGCAATTCGTCAAAGATTGCATCGTCTGTAAGATTGGCGATACTGAATACAATTTGTTGCTCTGGAGTTATCCCAGCCCGCTGCTGTTCTTTGAGTGTTTTTCTTTCTTCTCTGCAACATTCTTTGCAGGTGCTCCATAATCCGTCCTTTGAAGTACGGTGGCGATGGAACATAGAAGTAGATAGTAGTCTGTTACAGTGTTTGCACACTTTTGTACCTTCTGCCGGCATAATGTCACAAATTTTAAGGGAACATTCGTAGTCCTATTTTATGAAATTCCAGCCAAAACTTCCGTATTGCTGGAGATAACTTTGGGGAGTGCCACATGAACACTCCCCATATTATACCACACGTTGCTCCGATGATACTATCAGAGCATATAAAGACGCATGGGAACAACAATATCGTTCCCGCCAAATATATTATTACGGATTTCATTTTGAGTATCTCGTTATTTTTCCACCTGCACATGAAAGTATTCTTTCTGCACGTCTAACTATGACTTTTCTTCTCGTTGCCATTTTACGCTACTTTTACGTTTAATCCTAATTTGTCTGCACACTCTTGAGCGTTGGCTGTACGAAATACCCAGCCTTCACCACCATTCAATCGACTGTTATAAACTCCTTTGAATTGGTCTTTGAGAATTTTCCGCAAAGGCTTTGTCTCTCCACGCAATACCCAACACTTGTCATTGTATTTTTCAAATGTCAATCCAAGTTTCTTGATTGCCTTTGTATCCGTGATAGCTATCAAGGTATCATTGTCTTTATTTTCCTTGGTTTCTTTTTGTGCCTCTGATTTTTGTTGCTTCTCTTGCTTTTTGAACTTCTCAGCCATTTCTTTGGCTCCGGCTGTTTTGCTGTTCTTGGATTTTGATTTTGCCTCTGGCTTTGGTGTCTCATTTGCGGATACTTCGACCTCCACGACTATTCCAGTATTACCTGATTTGATTTCTGCCACTCTGGTGTCAAAAGCCTCTTTAACCTGACCGCAAATGTTATTTGCGACAGCTTTCAGTTCATCAACGGTATCATATTTTGCAAATACGCTTGTGAAATTACACTTCACTTCAATGTTTGTTGCCATATCTTTAAATTTTTGATTTTTGGATATAAAAACGGCTGACACCAAAGAAGCGTCAGCCATCAGATTTGAAAATATTGCAGACCATTATTCGTCTGCTAACGGATCACGTGATTCAATTTCGTCTGTAATGCCCTCGATGTCGGCAGCGAGCAATTCAATTTTTACATCGTCATTGCATGCCATCATTTCATTTTGAATCTGTTCACGTTCTTGCTCCAGCTCGTAAGCTGTCATTTCTGCATAATTTGCCATAATATTTAGTCCTGCTCCTTACAGGTGTTTTAATGAAGTTTCATATCCACTTCCGCTATGTCCTTTGCCGCCATCACTTCGGCTGCAATATTCATTACAGAGCTTTCGTCAATGCCACACTGTCCGGCAATATCCGTAATCACTTCGGCATTAATAGGCTGCCATGCAACCATAGCGATGGCAATCGTAGCCAACGCCAATCCATTTTTGTTTACCATATTCCCCTTTTTTATAATTAGTTCAGAATGATTCTCTTTTTGTTTGTTTTCTTGTTTATCACCATTGCCAAAGCGCATTCAACATTGTGCTTCAGGCACAGATTGTATGCTTCAACAACGCTTTTTGATGTTGGAACCAGTGCTCCATTATACAAGATATAATATTTGACCACCTTCTTTCCTTTGGTATTGGTGGTTTCGTCTTGTACCACCTTCTTGATTTGAGAATTTACGACAGCAATAGTATCGTTTTTCACTTCTGATTGGGCATACGCCATCATGCCCCCAGCAAATAAAGCGAGAGCCAAAATAATTCGTTTCATTTTTATTGGATTTAAATTGTTGTTATCTCTGTTTTTTTGATTTAGCACCAGCCTGCAAGTGGATTTGGATTATCAGCACCACAAGCGATTGCACCTCTTATGTCGATAATACTCATTTTGATATTATCTCGCAATTCGTTTAGTTTAATCATTCTCGCCATGATTTCAGGTGTCCGAACCATACATTTAAGCGAGTGAATTTCCTTGTTGACTTGTGTTAGTTGTAAACACAAATCACTCAGTATTTGGGAATTTGTCATTGCCTCTGATTTTATGATTATCTTTTCTCCATTTTTGCACCATTCGCCAACTTTGTAGAAAAACTTATTTTAGCTCCACATTTACGCGAAGGTCTTTTGCCTTTGGCTGCATAGAAAATCTCTTCCGCGTTCATCATATAGACGGGCTTGGAAGTATCACGACATTCAAATTCAGACATATTTCCGTTGTTACTGGGATGTAAGACAGTTACACGCTTACCCTTTACAATGTAGTACGCTTTGAACCGGGCATCTTTCCCATATTGCGCCTGCACTTTGAGTTCCACATCCAAACTTCTGCCACGAATGTACCAGAAATTACCAATCTTTCCGATGATAACTTCACGACGGCTTATACTGCATCGTCCGATAAATTCGATGTCGTCACGATTGAAATTTTCGTTCGCAATATGCGTCTCGTTCAAACGCATAATTCCCACGCTGTAAGCGTTTAGCTCCGATTTAGGCATGGAGGTTCCTTTGATAGTTTTTGCTCTCATTTCAATATGCTTTAATTGGTTGACGCTAAGGGGACTCGAACCCTTTGCACACCTATGGCTTGCGCACCGCCACGAATGTTGCGCCAGAAATACGGTTGTTACTAACAACGCCACCGATTTTTGACGTTGCCTCATCAGATATTATAACCCCGTCGTCCGGATCACAGGTACCACATACCCCGGTAGTGGAATAAGTATTCATTTACGAGGACACCAATTCAAGCCCGGTGCTTTGGGCGTAGAGACTCTTATTTATTGCTTAAAGCCTCTTCTTCTTCCACAGAGCCACACCAGCAATCAAGAAAGTATGTTTCTTGCTCTTCTGTTGGTGTATCTGTATTCACATTATATGCTGCACAATATGCTTTCCAACTTGCATCCGTCTCGGGCGTATTGTTGTTGCAACTAAAGAAAATTGATACAGTAAAGACTGTTATGGAGAAAATAATTGCTTTCATTTTTTTGATTTTTATATTTATACTTGTGAGTGGGGAAGGCTTGAACTTCCACAATGCCGCCATGTTCACCCGCCCCTGTTCTTTAGAATTGTACCAGCTCTTTTTTGATTTCGATAACTTTGCGTACTACATTTCCGTTTGTATCTTTATCAAAGCGTACAATATACACGTGTTCCAGGCTCTCCCAATCTAAGTCGCTAAGCACACTCTTTTCGTTTTCCTTTTCAAAGTTGCTTTTCTGTTTCAGACCTTTGAGGATAGTTGCAACACTCCATTTGTTGTCCGCTACCGGAGTAAGCATATAGCGGCTAATTGGTTTTCCATCCACTTTTTCGGCTTCTTCTTTCGTGAACACCCGGAAGAAAGTTTCCATATCACGCAAGCCCATACGCTCCACATCCTCAGTACATGGTTGATACTTTGCGGGCACGTTCCTGAACACAAAGGCACGTGTTCCCTTATCCTCGACATTTTTCATGCCTTCGTGCCAACCGTCCATAAGCAACGCCGGAGTATAGCCTTTCTTCTTGCCGTTTTTCTCAAAGCGTTTCACTCCATGCGCATCCATCCAAGACTCCACAGTAAGCCCATTGCAGTCAGGCAACTGCTTCGTGTACAATCCATCAAATTGTTTCAAAACTTGTGATAGTTGTGACGTAAGGTCAAGAATACCACGTGCGCCTTTGTTCTCTTGTGCTTTTGTAATTGTTACTTGAGTTGACATAACGATATAGTAACCCCACACGTGAGCGGTTACAACTGCTTTAAAATGAATAAATTAATTGAGTTGTGGGTACGGGAACGCATTGCAGTTCCCCCGCGCCGCTTTTGTGTACGAACTTACCCTATAAAGTGTTTTTGAATTGTCAATTCATTACAACGGGTGTAACTTGTGCTCCTACACCCTATACAGACACGCCAACCCAGTGGTTACATCAGTGCGCTTCGCTTGTGCTGCCTTACACGTACTTGCGCAATGTATTTTGAACATTCTGTATATTTTTGCGTTGAATAACGGTCCCAATAGCGGGAACCTGTGGACGTATTTTGCCCACGCACGGGTATATCAATCCCATGACTTGCACTACAACCTTATTGTGCCTTATATACGCCTGTTACACGTGTATTTTGTTTACTTGCATTTCGTACCTATTACCTAACATAGTTAAGCCGAATTTTTGTGCATAACACAAAAGCGGTATTTATCGAAACACTTTCAAACGGATAAATAAATTATCTAAAATCTTACACGCTTGTAAGAAGTGTAAGAATTGTTATCGGTGTTATCCGTTGTTCAAATCTTACACCCCAATATTGAAGTGGTTTTTGGACGGTTACAACAGTGAGTGAGAATTTTTTTTGAAAAAGTGCTTTTATTATATCATATAATGTATAATGGAGCTTGTCTTATTGTTAAGATATTGATAATCAATCAAATGTGGTATGGTTGTTTTTCTTGTAAAAAATTGTTTGAAGAGTGCTTTTAAGTGACTGAAAGGGCTTGAAAAAGGTTTAGGGTTATCTTATTGTTAAAATAATGTTAAAATGTGGGGTTATACATATATATAAATCTTGTTTCACTAATTTTTAAAAGTGAAACAAAACAGTGTAATACTTTAAAATTACTGAAAATCAATGATATATGTTGTATATTTGCAAATATATATATTTTAACACATTAATAGTTGCTTTATGGTAAAATAAATATGTTTCACTTATTATAAAAGTGAAACAAAAATAGGTAGATATATTTGCTAAATGCTTTAAAATAAATAAAATAACGGGGTGGGTGGCTCACTTGCTCTTCAAGGCAGATGTAAATTTTTCCCGATTTTCAAATTTCGATTTTTGAACACATTTTGCTCACATGAAGACCCCATCTCAGCTCCACAAAACATTGTAATATCAAAAAAACTTTATGAAAAAATTCTATATGAAGTATAATCTCAACCCAGTATATTGCTTTTTGTTTGATTTTTAGGGTTTTAAAGGTTTTGCTCTATTTTTGTTGGACAGAGGAAATTCCGAATCATTGTTTTGCTGGCAGCTATGGCTGCTCGTTATTTGCTCAGAAATATGCTTTTCCTTAATTTTGGGACATTTTCTTGATTGAAACGTGTGTTTATATGTCAGAGTGAAAAATAAGCTCTAAAAAGCCTTAGAATTGTTTTTTTGAAATCGCTTGGGTTGCTTTGATTTTCTCATCATGATTATTCAGTCATAATCCCTATAATTTTATATCATCACTAATTTCTCAAAATATTTCTGATACTAAAAAATGCCCATGCTCAAAACTCCAAATTTTTCCCGGCTCCAATTTCAAATTTGATTTTTCGGTGTACGCCGGCGGCACTGCGAAGGGTGGGGGCTAAAATGGGGGAGGGATGAAAATAGGGTAAGCACAGGGGAATTTTTGCGGAGCAAAAAGGCGTAAGCCCAACAGTGGTTTAATTTAAAAATAAAAATTCTGAGAGTTGAATTAATATTTGAAAAACGATTTTTTTAATAAAAGCTGAGAATGAATCCAAAATACGGCTTAAACCTTTTAATAAAATCCTGAAACATTATCACCAAACCTTTAACCTAAAATGCGTAAAATCCTTTTATAAAGATCCTGAAACATAGGAACGCGATAAATAAGCCCTTTCTGCGCACACGCGCACGCCAGCTTCGACCGGAATTTTTTCTTCGACTTTAGGAGAAGAAAAAATGTAGGGAGGAGCTGTTTTTCTATCTCCTTTTTTTCTTTTATTTATTTTCTTTTTTTCTTTAAGAGATTCAAGAGATTTTTCTTTTTTTCTTTTTTTGTTTTCTTTGTTTCCTCTTTCTTTTTGCCGGCAGGCACGTGTAGATATAAAAATGCGCCGAACTTCACAGCCCAGCGCATTTACCAAAATCCAAAAAAGTTATTTGCTTTATCCAAGTATTAATAGTCTTGTCATCACAGAAACCCCAATTCTCATTCTACCATGACCTCTTTCCCATACACTAATGCGGTCTGAAGTTCTGCCAGACATCCTTTTGACTTCTGCCAGTTTTTGCAGAGATAAATCACATCACAATTAAGCAATGCCGCTATGCACTTTCCTATAGCTACATTGTATGGGATGTTTAGTGACTGCATCACATTGAATGGTGTTACGACATCGTAATCTTTTTGGAACAAGTTCGTGGCAACTACAAATGCGTGGTTGCTCTGATCATTATAATTTTCCTCAGTTATAGGAATTGAAACATAAACTTTCTTCATTATCACAATTTTTAAATCACATTGCTGTCATCATGTTTTTATTTGCGTCGCTTGCTTGCTCTACGTTCTCTACGATTGAGTTTTCTGGCTTCTTCAATTCTCACTATCGCATCTTGCTTTGGAAAATCAAGAATGATGCCAGTATGCTTGATTGGCGATGCAACCAGGACTGCACTAATTAAAATTTGACTTATCATAATTTTTATCTATTTCGTTTGCTGGCAGCCATGAAAACTGCCATTGATGGTTTGAAGAAAAACATTGGGTAATTTGGTCAAGGTCAAAAAACACTGCATTGAAATTGTCTATCTTCAAGAATTTATGTATTGAATCATCTTCAGTGCGACAATGCAAATAAATGCTTGACCCCTGCTCTGGATAACATGAAAATGTATTCCAGTTCAATGCTATCAGATATTCCCTGAAACTCATGTCAATCAAACTTGAACTTATGGTCAGGAACAATTAAACCTTGTTGCTGCTTCCAACCCTTCTCTTCTTTCAGTTTGTTGAATTTTTCAATCAAATCAACCATAACGCTGTCACTTACATGGCCAAGATGAAAATACACACATCCGTCTATATTCCGGCAGTCTTTGATTGTCTTTTTAGGGCATTTTACAACAAGTTTGCCATTTTCCATGATTGGTTGGAAACCATAATCTGATAATTTTGAATCCAATGCGACTACTGTCAGATTTTTAAATTTTTGATACTCAAAATGAATAGGCCTGCTCATAGATTAAACATTTAAAACAATAACTGCTCTAATCAATTAATCATATTCCTCCTCTTCAGCCAAATCGTGACCTAGTTCAAGAACATGATTGTCGTATGCGTTTTTTATATCATCTTTAGTGAGGCTCATGATGTTTGTTTTTCGGGTAGCCTTGCGTATTCTTGTATATATGCCGGAATCTTCCCCCTCCACTAAGTCATTAAGATGTTGAATCGCTGTATAATTGAGTTTGCGTATTCTGCCGGCTCCACGTTGCCCATTTGGGGCTTCTTGTAACAATCCTACTTTCCGTAGGGAATATAAACAGGAACTTACTGTAGGTGTTGAGATTTTAATTTTAGTGGCAAGTTCTTTGACCGATGATGCGCATTCTCCATATTCATTAGTCTCTTCAAGAATAGTGGACACAATCATTAGTTCATTGTGTCTCAAATAGTATATTAATACTTTTGGAATAGGAAGCACCATTCCATTAAAGACCAGCTCGTTTCCTACTGATGCCAGCACTTGATATTTTACTTTTGGTAAGACAATCCCTGTCTTTAATTGCTTCGGATCAATTTTGATAACAATTGGTTCCGGTTTTGCGAGTATTGCTTTTTGTGGTATTCGTTTCATGCTATGTCATTATTCATGACACTGCTTTAATCACGTCAGGATATATCCTCATATATAATTAGTTGCAAAGCTATTGAAAAATAAAATTTGGTCAAAATAATCCGCATTATTTGAGTTGGATTTAAGTTTTAATCGTACCTTTGTCAGTTTCTAATTTTCAATAACATGAAAACATTAGACCAAATAATCAGATATACATCTCAATGCAGATTCCCAGATAACGACTGGCAGAAGGTACTTGCTTATTGCCGTGAGCGTTTTAAAGGGGGCAAAATACATAAAGCCTTATCTCCGATATCTGAATCATCGTATGACCAATTTGTTAGCTGGCTTGATTCTGGGTTCGGTTCTGGGGATTTGGTCAGTTATGGTAAAACAATGGGGGTAATAGGTGATTGTACGCCCAAAGTCACAACTCTTATTGCATATTGCGACTATGAAGGAAATCTTATAGTCAAAAAAATGAATGTTCAGAATGTTTTAAGACTAAAACGTCTTGATGATGAAAGAAGCAGGGAGTTGAAAAAGAAAATTTATGAGCGTGGTTTTGATATTGTTGCAAGAAATGCAAAATTATCTGAACTGTACATCCCTAAGAAAAATTTCTATGTTACTTTAGGAGATAGTGAGTATGGAGATTTAAGTGTCGGAATATACTTAGAATCAAATGGTTGTTCGCATCATTTTTCTGCTTTCTTAAATAAGAATGGAAAACTTGAAATGGATTGTTGGATAGAGATTGAGTGTACACCATTTAGGCCGGCTACTGAGAAAGATATTCAAAGACTACATCAGGCTACATCTAATGCTGGATGGTCTTTTAACGGAAGAACCAATACGTTTATTAAAATGCCTAAACGTGGACACAATAATGTTTATTGGTATATGAATGACCGGTTTGAAATTGTATTGGATAAAGATAATGGTTCCAAAAAACACACAGAACGATATGATGCCGGAAATTATTTTCTTGACAATACTGAAGCATTGTTGTTTATGAAGGAGGTAAGGAATATGAGAAATGGAGGAGTTTGATATACCCCTCCATTCTTCTTTTATTGTAAGTCTATTGGTTTGAATGTTGATTGAAGTGCCACATCGTACCAATAATCCTCCGCTTTTTGTGCCGGTATCTTCGCTGCTATGGATTTCTGTTTGTTTGCTTCATTCCATTCTTGTACTTTATTTTGAGAAAAAGTGTACATACCAATTGGACGCTGTCTTAAAATGGCTTTCTCATTAAAGCAACTGAATATATCCGTTTCATCGACATATAAATGCTCTTTATATTTTTGCTTGAATAGAATCCAATTGTCCGATTGATGTTTATTGTAGAATAACGCCCAACAATATATGGCAATCTCCATATCAGTGAGTTTGTCCCATCCATTATTAGCATCATCTTCTGCAAGCATAATGATTTGGCGAAGATATGTCCTATTTGCTTGTGTCTGTTCGCGTGAAATTTCATATTTCTGCAACGTATCAGGAACAATGCCGCGCAAGTTCATGATCCCCTCTTTGGTAATTGTATAATCACCATCTGTTTCAGGAAACTTAAAAATAAGATGAAGCCTCTTGTGGTCATACGCATTTACTTTACGGATAGAATATGATTTTCCCCATATACGCACTTGTTTATAGTTGGAGGCAGCATCATTAAAATCAGATTTTATATCAATTACGAGCCTATCAAGTATTTTTTTAGGAATTTTGAATCCCCACATATCATTAGGGCCAAACTCATCATCACATTCTTCCGCATCAGTTTGAAATGTTTCAAAAAGACAACTGAGCGCATACGCAGCATGTAGCATATAAGGTTGGTCGCTAACTTCCCAAGGTTCGTGCATCAAGATATCTAAATCCGAAGCACTGTAAGGTTGATATTTATTCATCGTCTGGAAGTATTGAATTAATGGATTGAAGTAAATCTTCAGAATATGGTGAATTATTTGTAATCATATTCATTATATTCAATTTGAGAATACGATAAATGGCGGCACCAATAGGATTGTTTGGCTGGTGCATACAGGAAAAGATAGCTTGCGCTATATTGTCCGAATTTCCATGTGTTACGGCTCCACATAGTCCGTCTTTATGGGAAATGATAAAGATATCAGCATCTTTTCCCATAATTTTTTTAGCTTCTTGAAGCAAATTATCTGTTTTTGTCTCCATAAGGATTTTGGATTATTTGTCAACACTGTTTTCATCATTTGATATATCTTTTCGGTTGATGAAGAATCCACAATGCTCATCACCAACTTTCCATTTTAGAGGAATTGAGTTATATGGTCCGGATCCGTCATATTCTTGGTTTATATTATATCTGAAGCAATGATACCTGTCTAAACAGGCACGGGCATTACACGTTTTGTTCGTTCTTTTTAATTGTCGGTATGCCTTTAAAGTAATTTCAATCACAGTAGGACGAAATTTATCCAAGAAACGGTCTGGTATGGTTCCTATAGTCCATATATCGTTTGATTGAAGCAAGGATTTGTCTGGGCGCATAAAATAGCGCATTTTACCTTTGCCTCCTAAAATAAGGGTTTTATCTTTTTTATCGGCTACTGGATGTATTTTCAAGCACTTGTTACTAATCACTTCAAGATATTTAGGAGGATAATCAATTATATCTTGCCAAAATGCACATTCATAACAGATTTTTTTCTGTTTCATTATGCGGCTTATATGATTTTGAGAATCATATCCATGCAAAAGCATTTTTATTCCGCAGTATTTGCAATATCCAATATGATTAAATAATTTCCGATACATACCTTTATATTTCTATAGAGTTAAAGATGCTGGAAATTTCATCGTCACGTATTCCCAAATATATCATAGTCGTATCTAAGTTTGCGTGTTTAAAAATACGATTTAGATATATCAATGATTTCTCAGTCCTTCCACTTTTTTCATATACATATCTGCCGAAAGTCTTTCTAAAGGTGTGTGTGCTGAAATTATCTATGTCAAGTTCATATTGAATTGCCCACAGCTTTAATGTCCGATTAATATATTGTATAGATACCGGTTTATTTTCATTTCCTTTTTTGTTGGCTAAAATAAAATCGCGTTTATCCGGTTTTCCCATTCGTTCATATAAAGTTGTGAAATGGTCAGAAGCATTTTGGCCAATTGGTATGACATGGGTTTTACCTGTTTTTTTAGCCATAGTAATGACTTTCCGTTGATTAAGGATGTCATTCCATTTTAACTTGCATACATCAGAGAAACGCAATCCGGTACAGAAGGACAATATGCAATAGCAGGCCCACCAATATTTTTTTTCATTTATTAGTGACTGTACAAGTTTCTGATAATCACTATATGGCAAATAATCTGCCGTTGTTATACTTCCCTTTTGGCTCATAATTTTATTATTTTGGAATTTGGTAATGCAAAACTATCGTTAAAAACTGGAATAAACAAAATATTTTTCTTGTTTCACTTTTTAATAAAAGTTAAACAATTTATATATGTCTGGTAATCAATTGAATATACATTATTTATGTTTCACTTTTTATAATCAATCATGTAATGAATGGAATTTATATACATTATATAATATAAAAAGGAGCGCATTGTAAAAACAACACGCCCCTTGGGACCACCGTCCTATCATGTAGTTAAGAGTTTACTTAGTGCCGGTATGTCCAAATCCACCTTCTCCACGTTCGGTTTTGGACAATTCCGTAACAACTTCAAACGGTTCGTTACAATAATGGCTAATTACCATTTGGGCAATCTTTGTACCTTCTTTTACTATAAAGGGGATGGATTCATAACTTTTTATAATTACTCCAACTACACCTCTATAACTTTCATCTATCGTGCCAATAATAACATCGGCATCAAATCTTTTTGGAGTATCCATATCTTCCAAAAGATACCCTTCAATTCCTTTTAAAGAAAATCCGCTACGAGGACGGATTTGAGCCTCTGTCTCGGATTTCAGTTCTATACTGATATCAAGTTTTATGAGGTTGCGTCCTGGATTGATCACAAAATTGCATGGAACATATAAATCATAACCAGCAGCACCTTTTTCAGCTCTTGTAGGCACTTTTGCGCCCGGTGATAACAATTTTACTTTCATCTTGTTTATTATTAATAGTATAGCTTGATTTATTTACTCAATGTTGTAAGATATTCGCTTTCTAACATTACAGATGATTTGAGCATTTTCCTGGTACTATAGATTTTTCTATCCTCGCCAATCTCTGCATCAAAATCAAATAAGGTTAGTTTACCAATATCATCCGGCTCAATTTGAAAGTCGGATGGAACAGCTCTCCAATATCTTTTATTTACTGATATTATTTCTCCATAAGCAGCCTTTATAAGTGATTGCCTGAGTGTACCGGTAAGTGCTGCCGCTTCACTGATTGACTTAAAAATTGCAACCAGAATATACGTTGCATCAAAAGCAACAATCGTTGTAGGATTGTTATTCGATTCCTGCTGCGTCATTTTTTCTTTCGTTTATTATTTCATTAAGAGCTTCGGATGGAAGTCTTTGAGAAGCCATGCTATAGAGAAAACCATTGCTGTATGTCACACCGTATGATATGGCATCTGTAATAAGACTATTGAAATACACGCACATTTCAGGATTTGCAAAAGCAAGAAATATGAAAGCCAATTCTGCCGCCACTAAAATGTGCCCATTTGTGTTCTGGTAGAACAATTCAGATGTCTTTTTTTGTGATGCTTTAATTAATGGCTCTATAAAATGCTTGTTAGTACGCATAAATACCTTGTAGTCTATGTACTGAATTTTATTCTCTTCAAAGTAAGCTGTATAGTCAAACACCGCTTTGTTCTCTCCTACAAAACCAAAATACAACCCCTGTATTTCAGGAAGTAGAACTTCCGTTGTTTCAAGCTCCTTAATAAGTGTCGTTGTTTTATAATCCATTACTTATTCTTGTGTGAGTTTTTCTTCAAACACATCCATGATGTTCGTCTCTGATATGCTGGCGATTTTGAAGTCGGCCATCGTGCCCTTCATGCCATCCATAAAGTTTTCAAGTGCATTATGAAAATCAGAAGCTTGCACTAACATATAATTTGCAATTTCTTTTTCGATACCGCTCTTTTCATCAAGAGTAATGAACAAAACTTTAACCTTATACCATCTATCTCCTTTTTCATCATGAAAGATTTCAGATATGTTTGTTTTCTTGACTGCTGAAACTGTAAATTCACCGGATATGTATGGCGTAATCTCTTCGATTATGCGTGCTTCGGCTTCAGTAAAAGACAATGCGTTTACAATATTTGTTTCAGTAACGCTTTTCAAAGCTCCATCTTCCATTACTTTATTGTAACGGATTTTTGTTTCTATCCAAAATGACATAATTTTTGTTGTTTTTAAATTGTTAATATTCTGCTATTTAATTTCATCAAGATTGATATACAGTGCCTCTTCTGGGACTTTATATGAATCAATAGTTCTTGGATATTTGATTAACCCCCAATTACATTTAGAATATACCTTAAATTTATATGTGTCATAATTACTACCAATTTTGACACATATATTACAATCCTCTTTTGGTGGATTGGTCCTTAAATTTTTCCAGTTTACCATGATTGCATTATTTTAATCGGTGTACTTCATTGTATAATAGTATATGGTGTACATTAAGTATATAAAAAGTGAAACATGATTTGTTATAACGTATTGAATGTCAATGATTATTTTCTTTCGTTTTTATTTTTAGAGCCGTATATTTTATAAATTCTTGGTGTTCAGTGTTTTTATGGGTTGCTGTACAGCACATCTATTATCAATAAAAATAATGATATGCGTAAACGAACAGCAAATAACTCAAATGGCAATTTTTTTACAGATGAAGCTCTTATAGCAAGCTATAACATTGTTAAAAAAACAATTATCGAATATACTGATGAATTAACCAGAAGATGCCGATATAAGAGTGTAGTAAGTCAGGTGGATGATGGCGTCGTTATGGATGACCGTTCCAGACTGATAGACATGTATGATTCTTGTTATATACAAAATGCACATCTTCAAGGGACAATTGCCACTCTCTTTTCACAGTTGATAGGTAAGCGGTATATGTTTGCCAAAGAAGATAAAGATGGCAAATGGATTAGGGACCCGCAACAATCCAGAATTTGTCAAGGCTCACAATTTGAAAAGATAATTAGGGCTATTGTTGAATCGGAACTTTATGGTTATTCGCTTATTGAGATTATGCCAGAATTGGATTCTGAAACTGGTTTACTTAAAGAAGTGAACAGCATTGAAAGACGATGCGTATTGCCTGACCAGCGTCGCGTCGTACAGCATTGGGGGCAATGGACACCAGGTTGGGATTTGGATTCTGAACAATATAAACATAATTATATCCTTGTGAATAACGGTGGATTTGGATTATTCGCCGCAACCACTCCTAATATTCTTGCCCAGAAATATACATTAAGTAATTGGGTTAATTTCAGCCACACTTATGGGCAGCCAATTATTCATGGAAAGACCGGTGCTGAAGACAATGAGTCAAGAAGTAGGTTGGCACGTAAAATTGCTTCGGCGGCCCAGAATAAAGTTCTTGTGACAGGTAAAGAGGATGAGATTGACATTAAAGCCTTTACCATGTCGAACTCTGAAAAGATTTATGAGTCACTTGCGAATTATGTCAATAAAGAGAATGACAACTTAATATTAGGGTCTGAATCAATGGCTGGTGGTATGCAGTCTTATGTTGGTTCAACGAAAGCCCATGAGAACATATATCGTGCAAGAATCAATTCCTATCGTACAATAGTAGAGAATGTGATGAATGAGCAGGTGGTTCCGGTTCTCAGATATTGGGGGATAATTTCAGATGATGTGTATTTCAAGTACATGACCAAGGTCGAGATGTCAGACGAGAACAAAATCAAATTGTTTGATATGCTTACAAATAAATATGAAATAGATCCGGAAGAAATAAACAAGGAATGGGGTATCGAAGTCGGGCAGCAACGCAATTTTGAATCAAGTAACGGTAATGGCAGTATAGGTGATTGGGAAGGTGGTGATGAAGATGGTCATAGAATGAGTGATGAAGAATATTATAAGCGTTATGGACGCCATCGGGATAAAGTAAATTTTCTGTCAGGGGTACATTAAAAGGCGGATGTACCTCTAAACTTTCACAACGGGTAAAAGCTGCCATGACAACAGAACAACAAGCTCGTCATGATAGTGAATACCGATCATTACAAGCCTTATTCATAGCTTTGCTAAAGTCTTTACGTGATGGAAACACAGAAGAATCCCTTTATGCTTTATGCGAACTAAAAACAGAGTTTGCTTTTAAACATGTGTTGGATGGACTTGGAGTGGATTACGATGAAGCCGTTATATTACTCCAAAGTGCTAATGACGATAATTTAACACAATATGACAAGGATTTGAGAAATCGTTTGATAGCCGCCATTCAGAACCTTATTGATTTTTCTGTTTGTGAGGAATACCAGCTTTATGATGAGACTGTTGAAATGTTGGGAGACAGTGAATTGGATTTTAACTCGGAAGATTATGAGGATTTACTGGCAATATGTGAAAAATATAATGATACATACGCCTCCATTGAAAACAGCGATATTGAATATGCCGGTAAAATAGCTGCCATGTGGATAAAAATGTCTGCAAACGATTATGTCGTGTATTGGACACAAAATGATGCAAAAGTTCGTCCATGGCACATGGCATTGCAGGGATATGCGGCACCAAGAGATGAATTCCCATCTTGGATGATACCGCCAATAGAATATAACTGCCGGTGTTTTCTTGAAATTCTTGAAATAGCTTCCGTGAATGGAAAACTGCATCAATTTAAGGGGGTTGCCAAGGATATTGAGAGACCCCAAAAAATAAATGATGTTTATAGTGAATCTTTGGCTAAATGCGGGAGAATTTTTGGACCGTCACACAATTACTTTGCTGTAAAAGAGGATGATAAAGAAATGCTTCAAGGCTTTGTAACAAAATTGAAAGGGAAGTATCATGTCTAAAGCCAAATTTGATTCAAGCAAATTTTCAACACGATTTGGAACTCTGTACTATGATGGCCAAAAAGCCAGCCAATACAGGATAAAGCAATATAATAAATACGTTAAAGGGGCTGGTGGACGCATAACATCAGTCCCTAAACAATATAGTAAATATTTCAGTTCAGGAACCAGTTTTACAACAAGGCAGGGGCATCTTCAGTCGTGGGCAAAACCATTGACTTTAAGAGGTGGAGAAAACCCAAATTATAATTGGAGTAGAGTTGGTTATAGGGATTTTGATGGTTCCATTAGAAAAGGTTCTTCAAGTGGGCGTTGGGGGGCAGACATCAACCAGGGGAAAAGGGGGGATTCTGGTTCAACAACAGTGCTTGCTGGAACAAAACAATGGATACGGCAAATACAAGTCAGTTTGCATCAATTATATGTTAATGCAGAAAATTTTCGTGTTGTGGCTGGTCAACGTGCTATAAAGGTGTTTCAAAATTCATTCAAATATCAGCAATTTTACAGTAACAGATCTCATAAGTGGGCTTCATTATCTTCATTTACTTTAAAAAAAAGAGCAAGGCGTGGCACCGGTAACAAGATATTGAAAGAATATGGTGATTTATATAATTCAATAAAAATGGATGAACACGCAGGATTATATACGACTCGTGTATATACCGATGTGGTTCATTCTAATACTTCACATCATAAAAAATATAGTATCTGTTATGCTGGCTATCATAATGAAGGAAAGGGGACTTATGGAAGTGGCTGGAATGGGCATAAACCTAAACCTTATATCCGCCGACAGTTTATGGGACACTCCAGTTATTTAAATCCGTTTGCAGATAACTTCATGAGAAAGATGATGAAGCTCTATTTGTTTGATAACGTATTTCTTGTTAAACGGGTATAAGCTATTATCAATAAAGACTATGTTATGATTATAGATAAAAAAAGCAAGCATGTCCTAAGTGGTAATAAGCAAAGTGTGTTAGCATCCACAGATAAAAAATCAGAGGATAAGGTTGTGGATACTCCCATTCAAATTGAACCGAATGGGCCGGCAGATGTACTGAAAGCCATCAAAGAAATACTTCGTAAGGTTACATGGGAGTATGGAGTTGAAGGTAGTCCGTTAATTTTTAAAACAGTACAAATAGATGATGGTCAGTATGAACGAATTATATCTTCGAAAGGAAACCAAGAAGAAACAATGGGATTCCCGGCTGCTTTTGTTCATTTTATAAATTGGCATTATTTGGTTCAACAAGCAAGAATAAATGAAGGTCGTGCGGTTCTCAGAATTCGATTTATACTTAACAGTTTAAATGTCCATGAGGATGGGCATGATATGGATGTGTATTATGTGGCTGAACGCATTCATCAAACAATTCAAGAACAGATAAGCCAATATGAGTGCCTGCAAGAGCGTTGCCAGTTACAGTATATTGACCCGATGGAGAGTTTTGATCATGGCTTACAACCTTGCTGGATGACTTATGAAATTTGGTTTAAACAAGCAAACATTTGGATTAGGAGAAATAAGATGTACAAGAAATTTGTTTGCCCGCCATTTACAAATCATGCAGACCAAGACAAATCTATTGAGGGGATAAATCCTGATGGGCATACAAATTTGGATCATTCAAATACTTACGATGAGGCAACAGATTTTGTACCGTAAGTTGTATTTAATAGATTGATAATCAGTGTTGTGTAGGTTTGTTTTTACACAAATATTTATTGCTGCATACTATTATCAATAAATTGAAATACAATGGCTAAACAACAAGAATTCAAGTTTATTAAAGGCGCATGTTGCACCGGTATGCCGGCTGACATATTCTTTTATACAGATGTAGATTATTGGAGCGTTGATAACTTTCTTTGGGAATTTGATTACCTTATCAAGTATGTCAATCCCAGTAAAATCAGAATACATATAAATTCTGCGGGTGGAAGTGTTATTGAAGGAATGAGTGTGTTCGCAAAAATTCAAGATTGTGCTATACCGACAGAATGTATTAATGATGCTTTGGCTGCTTCAATGGGGTCAATCATTTGGGCAGCTGGTGATGAGTTGTATATGAAAGACTATGCGTTGCTTATGATTCATAATCCATTCTGTGATGTGAATGGAGAGAAACAATATGACCAAACAACTGAGGCTTTTACGTTGCAATTAAAAACCATTTATATGAAACGATTCGGACTTAGTGAAGAAGATGTTGAAAATATAATGAATGGTAAGGAAGGGGAAGACGGCACATTCTTAACAGCAACCCAAGCAATTGAAAGGGGATTTGTTAAAGCTGACCACATTATTGAAACTCCCAAAGCTGTAAAAGACAAAATTGATGCTGCTTTAAAACGTAGTAAAGACATAGTTCAAATCAAGGCGGTTTATGGATTGGTCTCACCTACGTTACCAACGGCTACTATTAACAAACAGAATATTAACTCAATTTTAGAAACAATGGAAAAGAACGAAATCACTGTTTTCGCCGCTCTTCTTGGATTGACAGGAGAAAAGGCAACGTCCGAAAATGTTTCTGCAAAGATTAATGAACTGAAGGCAAAAGCCGACAAAGCTGACGCTCTTCAGAAATCACTTGACGAGACAAAAGGTGAACTGACAAAAGTCAATGCGGAGCTTACTGGTGCAAAGACTTCAGTTAAAAATTTGACTGAAGATCTTGGCAAGACAAAAGCTGCTCTGAAAGAGTATCAGGATGCTGAAACGAAAGCCAAAGAAGAAAAGGTGACGGCACTTATCGACAAGGCTATTGCGGATTGTAAGATTAACAAGGAAGAGCGTGAAGCCTATACCACTATGGCTCAAAACAACTTTGAACTTGCAGAAAATGTATTATCAAAAATCCCGGCACGTGACAATCTGGGGCAAATCATTTCTCAGGCAAATAAAGATAATGCAGAAAAGGGTGTTCAAACTGAACAGCAGAAGGTCTTTGCAAAGGTGGATGAGGTTGTTGGAAAGGACTTTGAGTTCCGTAAACTTAACTAAATCATTATAAACAACTAAATTTATAAAGACAATGGCAACATTTAATTTTAATGCGGGCGCAGATAACTATACAGGTGAAGTTCTTGAGGATTTACTTACCCTTACCGCCCAAGACAATGAGACTTATAAAGAAGGCCTGATTCACGTTAAGTCAGGTATTCAAAAGAAATACACACTCCCCAGTGTCAGACTTGGTAAAATAATTCAGGACCATAAGGCTACTCCGGATTCAAGTCAAGGGGAATATACATTTGCCGAGCGATATTTGGAACCGGAAGACTTTATGGTTTACCTGTAGTTCAATCCTCGTGACTATGAACAGTATTATCGTCCGTTCCAACCTAAAGGTAATCTTGTTTTTCGTGAACTTGATCCGAAAGTGCAGGCAACTATGATTCGTTTGCTTATGGAGCGTAAGACTGAGTACATTAATCATACAATTTGGTGTTCCGCTAAGCCTGACCAAGCTGCAAAAATTTCCAGTGCAGATGGAAGCGTTGTGGCTGGTAGTACTGAGATTGGCAGTGATGATGAAGCCGGTCCTATGAAATACTTTAATGGTGCAATTGCGCGCATGTTGATGAATGCAGCAGCAGAAGCAACATCTGAAGATGCTAAAAGCGGTCAAATCAATGTGGCTGGTACAGGCACATTTGCAGATGGTGCGGCTGTTGAGGCTGAGTTGTATGCTATGTGGCAGGCTACTGCTCCAAAAATTCGTAAAAAAGCTGGTCTGGTTATCTTGATGGACTACAAGTCATGGGATGCTTACAATAAGTATCTATCTGACAAGACTATGAAGTATAACGATAATCGTACAGAAAACGAACATCGTTTCCAAGGCAAACGAATCATTCCTATGGTGGCACTTCCTGATGATACAATCATTATGGGTTGTTTTACTACTGGAGTCGATTCTAATTTGTGGATGGGGGTTGATTATGCCAATGACGAAAATGTTTTGCAAGTTGAAAAACTCCAAAACAATTCTGAATTGTACTTCTTCAAGATGCTTATCAAGATGGACGTGAATATCGTTCGACCGTCTGAAATTACAGCGCATATTCCATTCAAATACACAGGGGCGTGATAAACACGTCCCACTTTAAACTTTTTGATTATGGGTAGAACAAGTAGAAAAACCGAAAATACCACTGTAGAGGAAAAAACTACTACTATTGTTCAAGAGGAACAAGCTGTAGAGAGTGTTCAAAAAGAACAAACTGTAGAGGATGTTCAGGAAAAGAAAGTTGTACAAGAGGGCAACACTTCCGAACAAATGCCTGGAGCCTCTTCTGACAACGCGGAAGATAAGGAAGAAATTCCTCCTCATGTGGTAAAGTTAATGCAATTGTATTCTCACTATAAGGAAATTTGGGTTACGTCACGGGGATTCGTACATCCGGTAGGTGCGCCCAAGTATCTTTTAAAAGATGCAGTCCTTTACAAAAATAAATTTTATAACAAATAAAACTCTTTATAATGGCTACGAATACTAATTTAGGAGGTGTTTTTACTACTGATATTGATAGTAAAAAGACCAGTAATGTGTTTCTCAGCACAGAAAATGTCGTTGGTCTTATTTTTGATACCAGTATCGTTGGCGGGCTTGACAAAGCTCTTGGAACGGACACTGTAGCAGCTAAAGCTTTTGCAAATGGAAATGTTGTAGAGCTTAATACTTCAAAGGATTTGAAAGAAGCCGGTATTGACGAATCTGTTTTGGCAGGTGTCGCAAAATATCACCTCGATAGCTTCTTTAGCCTTGCCGGTGGTACACAACGTATTTTCGTTTCTTTTATGAACAGCGATGAAGATACCGAATTTGAATCTGTTGAAAAAATGCAATTAGCATCCGGTGGTATTATTTATCAGATTGGAGTATGGACTGGAAAGCCTATTGCAACCAAAAACGATGATGATACTTATTCGGTTGAAGCTGGCAATATCTGTGCTAAACTTGAATCTGTTGCTGAAATTTTGGGTGGTAAGGTTGGTATAACCAATTATGAGGGTAATGCTCCATTAAACATTTTGCTTAATGCCCCTATCATAAATGAGGCTGTCGTGGACTTGAAAAAACTCCCTGACCTCAGTGAGATGGATTTCCCAAAAGTGACTGTACTTGTTGGGCAGGCCCCTACTAATACAATTCATCAGATTATGTATGATGTAAATCATGTTGATGATACAGCAGAATCATTTGCTCCTGTTGGATGTGTTGGTGCTGCTATTGGATGTTTGGCTGTTGCGCCGGCAAATGAAAGTATTGCCCATGTCAATGGTTTTAATCTTGCCGCAGTAATGCAGGATGCAGAACTTGGTTTTGGTAATATCGTTAAAGATGCTGACAATGACGTTTATGGGGTTGGTTCTTCATTTACCAATATCAAAACAATTGGTTATACCAAACGTAACACTTATCTTCACAAGAAAGGATATGTTTTCTTGACCAATTACGATGGGTTGGAAAATAGCATTTTTTTCAGCAGTGACCAGACACTCAGCACTGGTGATTACCGTACAATTGCACGTTGCCGTGTAATGCACAAAAGTCGTAGAGTTGTTCGTCGTGCTCTTTTGCCACGTGTAAATAGTAACGTTGAAATTGATGTTACAACAGGAAAGTTGTCCGCTTCTGAAATTGCCGAATTTCAGAATATTGTGATTCAGGCGCTTGATATGAATATGGTTGAACCTGGAACATCTAAACCACAAATTAGTGGTCGCACATGTATCATTGATGAAAATCAGGATGTGCTTAACACTGATGCAATTGACATTCATTACAGTCTTGTGCCTCTTGGAGTTACAAGTGTAATCAATGTTACAGAAGGGTTTACATCAACCATTTAACGCCAAAGTTTAACCATATAAAACAATATAACAATGGCAGCAGAAATTAATAATGTAGCATATAGTTGGTCTATGATCCAACTTCAGACCAATTTTGATGGAGAAAGTGCTCAGGCCCCCATCTTTGTGGATTGTACCGCAATCAAATGGGACACGAAACGAAAAATTGAATCTATTTATGGACTTGGCGGTCAGCCTCGTAAACGTGGTTTTGGAAACGTAACCTATGAAGCAAGTATCACATTGCCATACGGTACCCAGATTGCTTTACGTGACAAATCTACTGACGGAACATTATTAGGTCTTGGAGAATTCAATCTGATTGTAAGTTGGGTAAATGATGTGGCAGCGAATGTGACATCAGAAACTGTTACTCTTGCTGGATGTATCCTTGCGGAAGGTGGTATGGATGCAAGTCAAGACGATACTTCAATCACTCGGGAATTTGATTTGCATCCGCATCGTATTTATACCGGAAAGGTTCAATCCAATGCAAACATGAGTTGGTCTCATGAATTGTATGGTGGTGCATAATCGGTTTTCTTGTTTATACTATCAGTTGTTTAAGGGGTGGCCAGAAATGGTCGCCTCTTTTCATATATTTTTCAAGGTTTACTATTATATAATGATGGCGCATTAAATACGCCCACTGAAGTATAATTTATAAACAATTAAAACCAATTACAGCAATGGCAAAAGAAAAGAAAACAGAAATTGCCGAAAAACAACAGGCAGCTTCGGCTATTGAGTTCATCAATGATGTGAATGTCCCAATTGAGGTGCGTGAAGAAATCGTAAAGAAGGCAGAAGAGCTGAAAACCCAGCACAAGTTGCGTAAAATCTTCATCATTGTTGTTGAAGGTGAAGAGGGTGATGATAAGCCTCTTTATATTGCTTATTTGCGCCGTCCAAGCCTCATGCATTTCAGCCAGTACATGAATTTTGTTCAAAAGGATTTGGTGCAGGCAAATAAAATGTTGGCAACTAACGTGTTCCTCGCCGGAGATCGTGAATTGGTTGATGATGATGAATTGTTCCTTTATGGCACAATGCAGCAACTCAATCATTTAATTGATTCTCGCAATGCCGACATGGTAAAGCAATAGAGCGTTGCCAAATAGGTAAAGAGGATTATTTTCGACAACGCTTTGCACTAACCACATATTACTATCCTCATTTAGACTTTAACACTATGAGCATTGAGGATTTTGCCTTTTGGTCTGAAAACGCATATTGGGTGCATTCACAAATGCTTATGGTGCAACAAGCAAATTCATTAGGTACACTGGCCGGTGGTGCAAAATAGAACGGAGAAATAGGAGCTATTACGGCTCCTATTTTTTTATTCATACTATTATTAAGAAAACAATATGGCACAACTTAGTTATATTAATACCGGAGTTAAACAAAAACCGGATTTAACTTTTAATATTCCCACTGATGAAAGTGTCGGGGCAATGTTGTTTGATATAAGCGGATTTGACAAACCATTTGATGATTATCCATTACTATACCATAATTTTCAAGATGGCAAAATTCAATGTGTAAAAAATATGGATGATGCTGTCTTATTAGGTATAGCCAATGATGGTTTTATAAATGGTTTATTATATCATCATTTATCTCAATTTTATGATTTTGTTGGTGGAAATCAAGCTTTATATATAGCTATTGCTGATTGCTCAGAAGATTGGGATATCATTCAAAGTATGCAGCAGCAAGTAAGTGGAAGAATGTTTCAAGTAGGGGTATGGACATCCAAGCCTATATGGAGAATGAAAGATGATAATACGTTAGGTTTTACTTCTCTGATTACAGACCTACAACTACAAGCTGATGAGATTAACGGGAGGGTGGGGGTATCTACGCATACTATGGTGCCTCTCAATATCATACTTTGTGGAAATAGCTCCTATGTGAAAAATGGGAAAGCAAATTATAAAATTCTTCCAAACGCAATTGAATTAAATTGCCCGAAGGTTTCAGTGGTGTTGGCACAAAATGGTTCGCCAGAAACACACCGAATACAAAAGGACAATCCATTACAAGCCCCTGTAGGTTCATTAGGGTTGATTATGGCGTGTTTGGCACTTTGTGGGGCAGAAGAAAGTATTGCTTCATTGGACAAATGTGACCTGAATAAAAATGAGGGGTTTAATTATCCCGAATGGGGAATCGGAGATAGTGGTACTCCCATAGATAGTGTACATCGTATATGGGCCAATATCATATCATCACGTGGATATATCATACCAGTCGATTACGAGGGTATAGAGGCGTCATATTTTTTTAGCAGTGACCAGACATTATGCAGTGGAGATTTTAGTACGATTGCTAATAATCGGGTCATACATAAATGCAGAAGAGCTGTTTGTACAGCCCTAATACCATACATTAATAGTCATCATATTTATGTGTCTGGAACACACAATATAAGTTCAACATCAATTGCAATTATCACAGATTCTATTAATACTATTTTGGATTCTGTGATGAGAAATAAGCGGGGACTTAACCAAATAGATGGTAGGGTCGTGACATTTCTGGAGAATGATGATATTTTAAAAACAGACTCCATCGCAATAAAAATGGATATTAAACCAATTAATTATAGCGGATTTATATCGGAAGAAGTTTCACACGATATATAATTGATTGTATTATAGCGCAAGCATACTCCCCAAGTTTTCAAATGACTTGGGGATTTTCATACACTATTAATAGGTAGTAAAACATTTAATTTTATTACCTATGGCAGATTATAAAGATTATATCGTTAGGTATGATATCCAGGCCGATGTAACAAAAGCAGCAGAAGGACTTCAGTCAATAGCAAATATTGCTAAAGAGTTTGAGGTTCCAATGAGAGAACTTTCTGTCGCAATCAAACAAGTAAGTCAGTCGGCATTTCAATTAAAGCAAAATGCGAATATTTCTTTTGCACCTAAAATTGATGTCGGGGCATTTAATAACCAATTGCGAAATATGGTTATTCAAGTTAGAGGTGCGGCTGCTGAAATGCACGCTGCATTATTTGAAGCTCTGTCAGGAAACACTTCTGCAACCAAAGCCATGCAGAAAGGAATTGGTACGGCTCTTGGAAATCCCAAATCTATTAAAGATTTAAAAAGTGATATTGCAGCTTATAATAAAGAACTTGATAAACTTTTAGGAACACCGGTAACTAAGAAGGGGAAAACAACAAGGAATAGAGATGGCGCAATTCAAATGGCTAAAAATGCCAAAATGGATGATCGTGTCATCGAATTGGAAGCACGTAAAAAAATGCTTCAGCAACTTATCAAACAGCGTAATGCGGATCTTGCTGTTGCTGAGAAACTTGAAAAAGAAGCGTCTGCAACAGCAATAAAAACAGATTCTAAAGCTAAATCGAAAGCGATAAGCACAAGTCAGTCAAAATCTCAATCTGCAAAACTAACTAATGTTACACCATCTGTTATCCGAGAATGGAAAAAGGCATTTGGGGATACTAAAAGTAAATCGTTAACAATTAACATTAGAGGAAATGCCGGTGGAACAAATGGTGCATTGACGGTTATCCAGCAAATACAAACTTCTCTTGAAGCATTACAAACAAAGGGGACATTCAACATTAATCCAGTGTTGAACATGGAGGCTTTTGCCGCAGCGGAAGCCCAGCTTAAAAGATTGACTGGATTAACTTCTTCTGTTACGGCTCCATTTATAGCAAAGGATGAAAGAGCACAAGGTTCAAAATTAGGAAGCCCGGTAACATCACTGACGAAAAATGAAAAAACAAAATTGTCAGAAGCTAAAAAACAGATTAAGGAATGGAATGAAAAAATTTCAAACGTACAATCTCGTTTAGATGCAAATAAGGTAAAATATGAGCAGACACCTACATCCAGATTAAAAGGACAGATTACCCGTGATACTAAAACTCTTGAAAAATATCAAGCTAATAAGTTGGCGCAAGAAGATGTCGTAAAAAGTATTCAAGGTAAAACTGTTACAGCTGTACAATCTTCGGCCAAAGGCATAAAACCATTATCTATTGATATTATAGGAAATTTAAAAGGGATTAATATTGCCGGGAAAACTCCAATAGTGCCAATTATAGGAGAGTTAGCTAAAATACAAGGTAAGATTACTGAAACCATTCCAGTCAATGTTAAAATCATGGCTGATCAGGTGGCTGCATCCATTAAGTCTTTACCAACTCCAACATTAAATGTCAATGTACGACTCAATACAGAAGGAATTGCGCAACAGTTGCAGGCAATTACCACAAAACCGAAACCGGTAGCAAAACCTGCAACTAAAACAGAAACAATTCCGACTAAGAGGGGTGGCACTAAATCTAAGGCACAATCTCCTAAAAATGCGGCTTTAATAACAGGTGATATTGATACTAAGAATATCATCAACCAAATCAATAATATCCCACGTCAGACGATTCCGATAGCGGTGAAATTGATGTGGGGAAAGGGTGCTGTGGGCAGACAAGAGCAATTGAAAAATCTTGCATCTAAAATTCCACCTGTAACAATTGCTCTTGATACTAAAGCGGCTGTTGCGAAATTTGAAGAGTTCATCGCCCTCATTAAGTCAAATAGTGTCCAAAATATACGTTTGACAGCAAGTGGAAATACCGCAAATACAGTAACCAATACATCTTCAGCTTCTGTTACTTCTGGAAGTGGTAATAAAAATGGAAGAAATACAAATACTTCTACTAAAAACAAAGAACTGACTCCGCAAGAACGATATGCAAAACTGAAAGAAGATGCTGTTAAAAGGGCACAAAAAGCAAAAGCCGGTGGTAATCAAATGCTTCTGAAAGGAAAAGAAGTAAGGGTCAAAGAACAGGCTTGGTATGCTCAACAACAAGCTATGTATAATCGTTTGTTTGAAGCTGTCCCAAAACCTGATTATGGTTGGCTGAAGCGGGCGGAAGAACAGCGAGCTTCTGAATTATCAACAATGCGTGAAGACGCAAAAGCCGCATTTGCCAAACCAACACCTTTTGAACGAAAGGAAACGGCTGTACACAACGCCAATGTATCAAATAGTATAGCAAGACATCAGCAAAAAGCCGAAAGGTTACGTTCTCAGGCTTATAATTCAATGTTGCCATTTGTCCAAAGCAAAGAGCAAGCGAATATGATGGCTAAGCATCGGAAGTATTTCAGACAAGCAGTTGCGACTACCGGCATTACACCGACGCAAGGTATGGAGGCTCCTCAAATGCTGAAATATCTACAAGGGGTGTCAAACCAAATGCAATCTGCAAGTGTGGCTGTACCTTGGCAATTACAAAGTCAAATCAATAAACTGGAGGGACAAATAGCAAAGTCAAAAGGTGTTACCAGTAGTTCCACGCTTAAAACACCAAGAGCTGCTGTTGGTGGTCAAAAGTCATTTTTTGACCAATCTCGTAAATGGGCTTATCCATTTACCGGACAAACATCATTTGGTGCCCGTACTCCTATGGCGGTTGATATGGCTAAAGGTATGGGTGTGATGTTTGCTGTAGGTGGTGCTATGTCTGCAATAGGCGATTCGTTCAGTCAGGCCATGGAGTACCAGAATACAATGCGCACCACCCAGGCCATATTGCAACATGGAACGGATTCATATAGCAAGAGTTCTTTCAGAAATATGGAGGCTACTGTGCGTGATGTTGGTGTTAAAACTAAGTTTTCCGCTCCTGAAGTTGCTGATGCGGCAAAATTCCTTGCTATGGCAGGTTATGATATTAATGCTATTAATGCTTCTATCCGTCCTATTGCAGACCTTGCTTTGATTGGAGATTCTGATTTGGGAGAGACGGCTGATAAAATGACCAATATCATGACTACATTCCAAATCATGCCAGAAAAGATGCGTGAAGCAGCAAATATTATGGCAACAACCGCAACTCGCTCAAATACGGACCTTATGATGTTAGCTGAATCTGCTAAATATGGTGGCGGTGTTGCTAATATGTATGGAAGGAATGACCCTAATCTTTTTGCAGATACAATGGCATTATTTGGAGTTATGGGTAATGCAGGCGTTCAGGCATCATCTGCCGGTACTGCATTGCGTATGATGTACCAGAACATATTCAAGCCTAATAAAAATCAAAAGACTGTATTGGATATGATGAAAAAGACCTATGGCATAACCACCATTAAAGAAGATGGGGGTTATCGTTCTATGTCTGATATTTTGGTTGATATGGCACAGCGTATTCCTGAAAATAAGATGGCTGAGATTGTTGGAAACTTGTTCCGAATTACAGCACAGCCAGGTGCTACTGCCACATTGCTCGCTGCTGCCGGTGGCGATACAAATACAGCCCAAGAAATTGGAACTGGAATAGATGCGATGTCAAACAAAATGAGTAGTAAGGCAGGGTTAAGTTCACTTGTCTCGCTAATGTTGGCTAATCGTGCCTCAATGAATGGTAATATTTCCGGATCTATTGCAGAAGAAAAACAAAATACAATTCAAGGATTATGGGCACAGGTAACATCAACATTTACAGAAGGGATTGTTCAAGCATTTGAGCAACGACAAGGTGGATTTGAAGGTATGCTCCGTCAACTTAGAGACTATTTTGCAAAACCTGAAACTATACAAATGATGCAGAACCTTATTGATATGATTGTTGAAATCGGTAAGGTAATGGCTTGGTTCGCAAAAATATGGGCCGGATTATACAATATGGCTCCGGGCATGATTAAATACTGGGTTACTATTCAAATGTTCTTTACGCAAATGGGAACTTTGATTTCTCCAGTTATTTCTTTGATTGGTATATTTAATCGGCTTGGAGGATCAATTGCGAAACTTGCAGGTGTATCTCTCGTAGGAAGCACGGCAATGACGAAAGTTGCATCAGGGAAAATGATTGCTGGAACCGTTGCAAATTCCGCTTTACTTGGAGCACCATTTGCTGTTGGCGGTTCTAAATATATTTATGGTAATGCCGCAGCAAGAGCAAACAGAGAACTTGCTTCAAATGCAGTATTGGCTGGTGAACTTGCTCTTAGTGGAGCATCCAGAACTGATACACTTCATAACTTGAATCATGGTACACGTCAACATTATGCTGAGGTACGTAAACGTGCAAGTAAAATATATGGTCCATCACGAGCTTGGAGGGCTTTAAAAACATCAGCTACCGCTCTACCAACAATTGCAACATTTGCCCCAATAATGGGTGGTATTCAAAGTATGTTAACTGGCCTCCTTACTACTCTTGCTAAAGCATTAGGCTTTTTGGTAAATCCGATAACATTAACAGTTGGTGCGTTGGGCGCATTAGGATTCGGGTTGTACAAGTTGTTTCAATTTGTGAATGGCAATACGGAAGCACAGATATTGGCGCAACAACAAATGGCCAAACAATCGGAGAAAGCGGCTCGTGCTATGATTAGCAATAGCCAATGGTACAAAGAGCAATTGGATAAATTCAAGAATCCCGCACAAATTCTTGAAACTACTGGAAAAACAGAGAAAGAGCTTGAATATGAGGCAAATGCAAAGCGATTTAAAAGTGAATACGCAGATATAATTGCTGATTTATCTAAAAATTCAAGCTATAAAGGAATAGATCAACAGGTTGCAAGTTGGCGCGAGCGTGTTAATCGAAACCCTCTTTACAAATTTGCCATAGGAAAAGATTATGATAAGTTTGTTGGGGAGGGATTAACCAAAGATAATTCGCAGTTACAATATACCGGTACAGATGCGGATGGGGGGATAGCTTTATATAATCTTTTGTTCGGCGCAAAGAATAAAGCAAAATTTGTTCAAAGCAATGAAATTCAGGCTGCTTTAAGAACTGCTGGTGCAAACCACCCAACCATACAGAATGCCAATGAACAAATTGCGAATTTGAGACAACAATTTTTCGATGGCACTATCAATGAGGATGAATACTATAAACAAGCATATAAGATTCGTGATAGTATTGTAAATTTGAATGACCCAAGGCTTCGTTCATCAACAGGAATGAATCTGGAGCAATTCAATAATATTTCAGACCCCAGTATTTATCGTGAATATGCAATTGGCCAATACAATATCATTAATTCCTTCATCAATGGGGAAAGTGAATCTTTGGTTGGAAAACTAAATGCTTACAAAGCATTAAGAAATGGAATTGAAATTTACTCAAATCAATGGTGGAGTGCGATAAGTAATGTTATTGGTGATTTCCCTTTGATGTGGAACGCTGTTTCTGCTGATAATAAACAATCTGCATGGATTGAGTTACAGTTATCAATGTTACCGGATGGAAAAATAAATAGTGATAATATAATCAAACAGATAGAAGAAAAAGTTGGCAAATTTAAAGGTAGCTTACAAAACTTTGCCAATATGTATGTAAAAGTTTATCAGATGATGGCTGAAGCCGGTTTGGTCCCTAACACCAAAGAAGATGCTTTGAAATGGACACAAAACCAGCTTTTAAATCTGCCCGTCACACCAGAAGACGCCGCATCATTCTATCATAATAATGTTCCAAATAATTCTGCGTTAAAGAAATATGGAGCAACAGTTGAGGAGTATCAGAAATATGTAACAAATCCAAATGGAAAATTAACAATTAATGGTAAAACATATTCTGCGGTCAATGATGCAAAGTATATACGTAAAACTTTAGCGAATCAAGCTGTTGATAAAATATTGGGTGGAGTTCCAGAGTTTAATGGAAATGGGCCACTTTTGCCTGGGGTTCAAAACAATGGTAATGACAATGTGAATGCACAAACGAATAAAGCTACAACACCTAATATTACAAGTCAAAATGAGTATGCGTCCAAATATGAGCGTTCGTCTGCCAGACCAACACAAATAAATATTCATATTAATGAGCTTGCTCATTTTGATCGTACAACAGTGGCTTCAAGTGCCGAAGAACGAGATTTGGTTGATTCTATGGAATCTAAAATTGCTGAAGCTGTATATAGAATATTTGCTGAAGCGTCTAATCACGCACAAAACACTATTGATTTAACATAAAAACAGCCCCCTATTTCCAATAACAATTTGGGAAAGGGGGCTTTCTAATTTTACGAACTATTATAAGGTATGAGTAGTTTAAATAATCTTGCAATTACAGCCACAAACAGCGCAATGACCTCTGCTATGGGGGCGATGTTTAATACTTTGCAAAGCAAAATAGCAAATGGTGGCAGAGATAGGAACTGTAAGTTCTACTATAATGATGGTGCCGGTGGTTCTATTTTACAAGTAGCAGTTAAAGGCGCCGTTGGCGGAGCTGTGTCCGCACTTAAAAGTGAAGCAGTCAACGCATTCAATTCATTATTAAATGGTAAACGCACTAAAAGCAATGTAGGATCAGCGTGGATAGAATCTGAACTTAAAAAGCAAGAAGAGGAAGCCAAAGAGTATGGAATGATGCAGGTGGATGGTGGAACTATTTATGCACTTGATGATTGGGGATGTAAAGCACCGGAGGCTCTTATGCTTGGTATCGAACTGGACCAGAGTATAACAGTGACACAAAAATTTCCAGTATATCGTACCCAAGTCATTGATGCAAAAAAGGGGGTATATAAAGAACAAGAGCCAAATACAATTAATAATGTTGTAAATACTAAAACTCTGGTATGGTATGATACGACAGCTCTTGTAACAATCAATTCAGATAAAAATTTAATTGCTACACGCGTTCAAGGGCGTGATTACAGCAGAAAAGAACTTGTATCTAATGGAGATATTAAATTTTCTGTTAGTGGACAAATTACCAGTGGCAAACCTGATATTTACCCTTCTGAAGAAGTGAAGAAATTTATCAAAGTTATGCAGTATAAGGGTATTGTTAAAATTAACAATCAGATACTTGACCAATTTGGTATTAGTCATATTGTAATAACGGATTTCAATATGCCGCCAAGACAAGGATATAAAGCACTTCAGCAATATTCTTTTTCTGCTATTGGATTACAGCCAGAAAAGGATATTGAAATTTCAGAAGATACAATATCAATCATACCTCAAAAAGCTGTGGCCGCTAAAGAAGATGATAGTAGTGAATGGATGAAAATGTTAAATAACCAATTGGAAGGACTGAAGTCTATGGCTGCTGATATATTTAGTCAGGGTGTAGGGCTTGCAGCCGGAATGTTGGAAAATAAATTATAACTTATGGCGGCAGATTCAACATCATTGAGAACGCAACGTCCTGATATAGTTCAAAAAATAGACTATACTTTGACACCTCAATATTATGAGCATAAAGCGTATGAGGATAAATTAGCAATACTTGTTTGTCAAATCAAGATATGGAAAGCCAATGGTACAGATTGGTTTTCAATCCCTTCTGCAAATCAATGTTTGACTATTCGGGAATGTGAAAGTATTGAAATATCAGATTCGTCCAAGGAACTGATAAATAAAGCTACTGTTAGGTTTCCACGAGGTACGGTGATAAGTCTGTCAAGTAAAAAAGACAAAAGTGTCAAAAGTGGAAATAAAGAGAATTCAACAGAAAAAACGAATAATCTAAAAGATACTAATAACGATGGCGATGTTACAAGCACATCAACAGCACAGTTTAATGACGATGGGGTTTCGACAACCTCTATGGCAGTTAATTATGATGATAAGGGATTGATAGATTTCAATCGTTCAAAAATAGAAAAAGCATTGTTAAGCCCTAATGATGTTGCTGTTGGAAACCGTATTGAAATTAGACTTGGGTATGCTTATTCTGAAATAGAGTTTAATAAAATGAATACAGCAGATAATGATCCAAATATGAATGTTGCTTTTACCGGATTCATCACTGCTGTTTCTGTTGATACTCCATTGGAATTGGAATGTACCAATATGGCCCATGTTTTAACGGCGGTCAGCACTCCTAATATTTCAGTTAAATCCACTTTGTTTGTAAAGGATTTCCTTGATGATGATGGAAAATATCATCTTTTGAAAGGTACTGGGATATCATTGGCTGAAGCCAGTAAAAACTCTACTATTTCGGTAAGTGGAGGGGCTATCAGTAATAATTTAACAATTGCAGATGTGCTTACAGAGTGGAGTAAAAGCGGCGTGTTGTGTATAATGGAAACCAAATCAAATGGAACAGTACAACTCAGAGTAGGATTGACATATTATGCAGGAAAAGGTGGTGGAAAATTGCCTAATAATGACAAAAAATACATCACATATAATGGTGGAAACAATTCAGTCATGCTTATTCAGTTTGACTGGGATGTAGCGCAAGATAAATTGAGCTTGAAAAGAAATGATAAAAAATATCTTGCAGTTGAAGCACAGGGCCGGACAAAGGATAATCAATTTTTTAAACTTACGATACGGAAGAACCCCAATCCGGATGATGAGGGGTGGATGATAGACTCTGACGGTCAATTTCAAGTAGTTAATCGTCGTAAAGTCAAAGACAGGAAAAAGATGAAATATGTCAATGGTACATTCAGTACCAAGATGATTGAAGGACACTTGACAGACCCGGTAAAATTGGATAAATACAATGTTATCCACTATCTATCTACAAAAATTGGCATTACTGAAGAAGAATTGATTGAAGAGGCAAAACAGTATTGGGCAAACTACAATCCTAATGGTATTTCAGGCTCTTTAGTGATTTTTGGTGATTTGTTTATTAAGCCGACTGATATAGTCGGACTTGTTGATGTCCGTCGGCCCGAAAAGAATGGATATTATTATGTCGAATCGGTCAGTACTACATTTGGTATAAACGGATATAGACGTGAACTGAAAATACCATTCAAGATTGCCTCATTTGCAAAACCAGTTCAAATCATAAAATAAACACATAGCGGATTTGCAAATTTGGGCAAAGCGTAGCGAATTAGCTGAAAAAGCGTTCGTTACGCTTTGTTTTTCTATTAGGTAGAGCCAACGGAATGCCACCTCGAAGCCAAACGGTGCAGAAGTTCAGTTACCACCTCATTACCCCCGTAACGGGTGCATATTTCTTACTAAGAGGTTCTTTTACTGCGTTTTGTGTTGATTTGCATAGCTGTCGGTAACTCACTATAAACTAATTTTGTAACCAAAAAAAGGAGTGAGTTATGCGAAGTACATTCAAGGTCTTATTTTACGTGAAGAAAGGCAGCGAAAAACCCAACGGCCACCTGCCTTAGATGTGCCGCCTTACGGTGGACGGAGAGATTAAACAGTTCAGTTGCAAGATGGACGTTCCCCTGCGGTTGTGGGACGTGAAAACGGGCCGTGCTTCGGGCAAGAGCGTCGAAGCGCAGAGAATCAACCTTGCGGTGGATAAAATCCGAGTGGAGGTAAACCACCACTACCAAGAACTGATGCAGACGGACGGGTATGTTACCGCCGCCAAGTTGAAAGACGCCTATCTCGGTATCGGCGTCAAGCAGGAAACCTTACTGAAACTCTTCGAGCAGCACAACGCCGAGTTCGCCAAGAAAGTCGGGCACAGCAGGGCGCAGGGGACATTCCGATGCTATCAGACGGTTTGCAGCCATATTCGGGAATTTCTGCCCCATACCTACAAGCGTGAGGATATTCCGCTAAAGGAACTCAACCTCACATTCATCAACGACTTCGAGTATTTCCTGCGCACGAAGAAGAAATGCCGCACCAATACCGTGTAGGGCTACATGATCGTGCTGAAACACATCGTTTCCATAGCGAGGAATGACGGGCGTCTGCCGTTCAATCCCTTTGCAGGGTACATCAACTCGCCCGAAAGCGTCAATAGAGGCTACCTTACCCAAAAGGAGATACAGACGCTCATGGACGCACTGATGAAGAACACCTACCATGAACTTGTACGGGACTTGTTCGTCTTTTCTGTTTTCACGGGTTTGGCGTACTCGGACGTAAAGAACCTCACCGCCGACCGCCTGCAAACATTCTTCGACGGCAACCTATGGATCATCACCCGACGGAAGAAAACCAACACCGAATCGAATATCCGTCTTTTGGACGTTCCCAAACGCATCATCGAGAAGTATAGGGGACTGACAAAGGACGGTTGTGTGTTTCCCGTTCCGAGCAACGGCAGTTATAACAAGATACTCAAAGAGATAGGCAAACAATGCGGCTTCAAGGTGCGGCTGACCTATCATGTAGCCCGACACACGAACGCCACGACCGTACTTCTGTCGCACGGCGTACCCATCGAAACCGTGAGCCGCCTATTGGGGCACACGAACATCAAAACCACCCCAATTTACGCCAAAATCACCGTCCAGAAGATAAGCCAAGACATGGAAACCTTATCGTACAAGCTGGAGGAGATGGAGAAGAACATCTGCCGAGCCATTTAGTCACCTTAAAACAGCATACCGATGAAAGAAGAAAGGAACATCATCACGATAGATGAATACGGCAATATCTCCCTGCCGACCGACATAGGCGCAACCGCCATGACCGAGTGGGAAATCTGCGAACTGTTCGGGATTGTCGCCCCGACGGTTCGGGCAAGTATAAAGGCACTCTGCAAGAGCGGAGTTTTGAGATAGGAGCAGCATAGAGGTTTACGACCTCGAAACGATAGCCGTCCTCGCTTTCCGTATCGAATCGTTCGGGGCGACGAAAGTCCGCAAAGTGTTGTTGGAGAGAATAACGCACCAGCGAAAAGAGAAAACGACGGTTATCGTATCTGTCGTTGCCGACACCGAGCCGAGCCGCCGATGGATGGCGTAACGGTCTGTCGGTCGGGGTATCAGTCCGTCATACATTCATACGGTCATACCGTCGCACGGACGGAAAGGGGCTGTTTCCCGACCGAAAGGGGGAAATAATAAGGTGGGGTTATACGGGTAAGCAGGCGGCAGGGAGAGCTACCGCCGAAAGACCGCCGACACGCCGCAGGGTATTTACGGAGAAAATACCGTAGCTTATTAGGGAATTTTCCGA